>AUXO017298457.1_pt1 | contig 12449 bp, 13 predicted proteins | sample 768731 | NCBI WGS metagenome assembly AUXO01 (sample SAMN02715735, study PRJNA202380) | gut metagenome | biome: sheep rumen | host: Ovis aries | place: New Zealand: Palmerston North | reverse complement strand
GATAACTACAGACATAGAAACCATTCCCTTACCGACTATATGATCGACTGCCTGTCCCGAAAGTATAGGAACATAAATCTGAAGTGCTACAGTAAGTATACTTGCCAGAAGAGACATCATAATAAGGAACTTGTGTGGTTTCAGGAGATTCATCAAATCCTTGTAGCTTTTACGCATATACCTTACCCCCTCTCTCCTTGAACTGGGTATGATATATCTCTCTATATATATCACAGCTGTCATAGACCTCGTCATGAGTACCTATGGCAACAGCTTTTCCATCTTCCATAACGATTATCCTGTCACAGTTCATAATAGAAGAAGCTCTCTGCGAAACTATAATCGTTATCCTGTCATCACCTGAAGCGCGAAGCGCTGTGAGAAGCTTGGACTCAGTTGCAAAGTCCAGCGCAGAGGAGCTGTCATCCAGAATAAGAATCTCAGGATTTCTAACAAGAGCTCTTGCTATACAAAGTCTCTGCCTCTGACCTCCGGAGAGATTTTTGCCACCCTGCTCCAGTTCAAATGAAGTTTTTCCCTCCTTCTGAGATACAAACTCAGCTGACTGGGAAATCTCAAGAGCCCGTTCTATATCAGAGTCCTTCGCTTCGCTATCTGACATACGCAGGTTTTCTTCAATCGTACCCTTAAACAGAACTGAGGTTTGCGGAACTATTCCTATACGTCGTCTCAGAGATTCCTTAGAATAATCCTTTATATCCTTACCGTCTATAGTTACATACCCCTCAGATATCTCATAAAATCTAGGAATGATATTCACCAGAGTCGACTTACCTGATCCCGTTCCTCCTATTATTCCTATCGATTCGCCCTTTTTCGCGGTAAAGCTTATCCCCTCTATAGCATACTCCCTAGAAGTTCCATAGCTTAGCGACACATTATCAAACACAAGCTCTGAGCTATACTCATCTGAAGCTAAGCCGCTCTCGGATTCACCATCCTCCTTGAAGCTTATACCCGGCTCTGTATCAAATATCATATTGATTCTGTTGATACTTGCCGCTCCCTTTGTAAGTATGGTTATCAGGTTAGCAAGCTTAACTACCTCGACCAGAACCTGCGACATATAATTTACAAGAGCGACTACCTGTCCCTGTGACATGCTTCCTGCATTTACGTGTATGGCACCAAAATAAATAAGCGCCGCAATACCCAGATTGACTATTACAAAAGAAACCGGATTCATAAGCGCACTGAGCCTTCCGACTCTCAGCTGAGCCGACTTAAGCTCATCTATACCCTCGTCAAAGCCTTCCTCCTCCGTTTTCTGTCTGTTGAAAGCTCTTATGACTCTTATACCATTCAGGCTCTCTCTGGTAAGAAGCGTTACATTATCCAGCCTGCTCTGCACCTTCTTGTACATAGGTATAGAAGTAAATGTAATCGTAAACACTACTGCTACAAGAACAGGAAGAACTACGAGAAATACCACAGATGTTTTTACATCCACAGTGAAGGCCATAACAACTGCGCCTATTATAATAAATGGTGATCTGAGGAAAAGCCTGAGAAACATATTCACTCCGGATATAACAAAATTCACATCACTTGTCATACGTGTGATAAGCGTTGAGGTTCCTGCTTTGTCTATATCCTCATATGAAAGCGTCTCTATATGCCTGAACAGGTCTCTTCTGAGCTCAAACCCCACTCCCATAGCAGCCTTTGCGGCGAAGTACTGTGCCGTAATAGAAGCTATATAGCCTACCACTGTTAGCGCTATGAGCACCAAACCACATGTAAGAATAAAGTCCCTATCTTTGTTCGCGATACCGATATCAATAAGCTTGATCATGACGATAGGAACCATAAGCTCAAAGCTTGCCTCCAGCATCTTGAAAAGTGGAGCAAGAATAGCCCTGAATCTATACTGTTTTAAGTATTTTAGTAACCTTTTCATCTATATATCCTTTATGACTGATCTGATAAATGGCGAAGGTCTGACCTTCGTATCATTTACCTCCTTCGGTACATACATATAAAGCTTCTCACTGCTTCTGGTTATTCCGACATAAAACATACGTCTCTCTTCCTCTATCTCCGATTCGGATCTGGACTTCTTATGAGGAATGTTTCCGTCGTAGAGGTCAATTATATGAACCTCCTTAAACTCAAGTCCCTTGGCACTATGAAGAGTCATCAGCTGAACCTTGTCCCGGCTGTTCTTATCCTCACTTATCTCTAGACTCTCCATAAGCTTCCTGGTATTTTCAATCATCTCAAACATCATATCATATGTTGAGATATCTTTTAACATATTTTCAAATTCATTCAGGGGTTCAACCATATCATCATAGTTTATCCCCTTATCCTCTGCATAGGACTTGAGATACACATCATAGCCTACTCCTTTTCTTATGTAGTGTACGCCCTCGAGAGGTGTAAGTGTTCTGATTGTACGAAGCTCTGATATGAGCCTGCTTATATTCTTATGCAGATAATCCTTATCTGATGCCCTTTGCATGAGTCTGACCATATCGACATTCTCACTTTTAACCATATCCCGGCTTATATATCTGACAGGCTTATTCATAAACCTCAGGAAGTTGGTCCTGGAATCATCACCCAAAGCAAATGCTATATAGGCAATTACAGGACTTACTGACGGATGCGAAAAAATATCCGGAAGCTTGTCACTTACTCTAAAGGGGATATTATATCTCTGAAGTACATTTATCAGCTTTCCCGGACCGAAGTTAGTTCTGAAAAGCACCGCTATATCTCCATACTGAAGTCCTCTGTTATGCGCCTCCTGTATCCTCTTGGTAACAGAAGCAAGCTCTGAATAGGTATCCGGCGACTTGATCAGATAGACCTTACCGCTTCCCTTTACCGCTGAACGTAGATTTTTGTCATATCTCTTTTTGTTCTTCACGATGATCTGACTTGACAGATCCACTACTTCCTTCGGACAGCGAAAATTGCTGGAAAGCCCCAGTATCTTTGTTCCCTTAAACTCCTTAACAAAATGAAACATTATATCAGGTCTTGCACCCCTGAAGCCGTATATGGACTGATCATCATCTCCCACAGCATAGATGTTATCTCTGGGATGTGCGAGCATCTTGATTATCTCGTACTGAATAAGATTCGTATCCTGGAACTCATCTATCATGATGTACTGAAACATCTGCCTCAGTTTCTCGAGTATATCAGGTCTGGAACGAAGCAGCTTATAGCACTCGGAGACCATATCATCAAAATCTATATAGCCGTTATCCGTCTTGTATCTGCTATATTCATTATATACAGTCTTAAAGTCTGAGTCAGACATATCGCGGCTGTAATAATCATTTATATCAATCATATCCGAGACGATCCGTCCCATCTGATTCATCACGCTTATCAGTGTATCCTCATTATCCAGCCCCTCACTGTCAAGCTTCCTGAGTATCTTTCTTAGAACCTCTTTTTTCTCCTTCTCATCTAAAACCTTGAGACTATTTCCATAGGCCGTCCGGATTATCCAGAAGAAGAAAGAATGAAATGTACCGAATCTGACTCTTGTACTGTTTAGCTCAGACATATCCATAAATCTCTGCTTCATGGATTCTGCTGCAGCTCTGGTAAATGTAATTACCAGGATATTCTCAGGCCGAACATGATGCTCATATATTAAGTTGTTTACTCTGTTCACTATGACAGTGGTTTTTCCGGCACCCGGTGTACCAAGTACAAGGAGCGGTCCTTTGAACCATCTGATAGCCTGAAGCTGTTCTTCTGTATACATATCTCACCTGATATAAACCAAAACCGACCTCCTATGACAAGACTTATCATGTCTTCAGGGGGTCGGTATGAGTATTCATATTTATTATTTGCCGCAGCACTTCTTATATTTCTTGCCGCTTCCACATGGACATGGATCATTACGTCCAACCTTCGGAGCCTTGACTACAGTGTGTGAAGTCTTCTCCTTCTTATAAAGAGCATCTCTCGTCTCCTGATCATATATCTTGTCCCACTGAGGAAGTGTATACAGCCACTCTGCGTTACAACCTACCATGTTCATATAGAGCTTCTCGGTATCAATATCAATCTTAACCTCAGAATCCTCTGTTATATCATCAAGGTTGTTAGACTCCTTTAAGCTGTCATCTATACCATCAAGAAATCCGACCATTGTCTGGATATCTGTTTTGTAGAGCTCAGCAAGTGTCTTAACAGAACCGGACATAACAACTGTCGGATCCTCAAGAAGCTTCTCATATATACCCTTTTCTATCTGAAAATAATTGAGCCAGAACTGTTTTCCTTCCGGTGTTCTATCATCCAGCCCGTAGGCTGTATCTCTCCATTCTTTAAGTAAACCCATATTATGCGCTTCCTTTCATTTTATATATCGAACGTCACAGATTATATCAAATAAGATGTAATGTGTCAAAAACAAGATTATTGTTTTTATAACCTATAAGAGATATCCGTCTGTTCCGAAATAATACCAGATTCCATCCATCTTCATAAAACCAACCACCTATTTACTGAAAACCTTCCTCAGCCAAGTCATCAAATAAAGGATCAGCGGATACATGATCAGAACAAATATCATTGCGAAGATATACTTGCTTCCGGCTATGACCATATATATAAATATACCCAGAAGAGCCAGATATCCAAAAAGCAGAAGTATCGCAACTATCCTTAATAACAGACTTGTCTTTACTTTATTATCATTAGTTTCATTTATTTCACTAATTTCATTATTTTCACTATTTACCATTTTTTCCATCTTTTATATACTCCATCCACTCTGTGACATCCTTCTCATAACCATTCTCACCGGGTATATAGAACTTCTCATCCTTTAGTATATCCGGCAGATACTGCTGTTCAACATAGTGCTTTGGATAATCATGAGCATACTTATAGCCAACATGTCCGAGTTCCTTTGAGCCACTATAATGTGCATCCTTAAGATAAGGCGGAACCTCTGCATTACTATATCTCTTGACCGCATCCGTTGCGCTGAAGATGGCATTTACAACAGCGTTACTCTTAGGAGCTGTTGCAACATAGATGGCAGCCTCAGCCAGTATTATCTGTGCTTCAGGGATTCCCACCCTTTCTGCTGCAAGTGCACAGGATACTGCTACCTGGACAGCCTGAGGATCGGCTATACCGACATCCTCGCATGCACATATCATGATCCTTCTTGCGATAAAGGTAACACTCTCACCACCGTAGAGCATCTTCGCCAGATAGTATACTGCAGCATCCGGATCAGACCCCCTCATAGACTTGATAAATGCGGAAATGATATCATAATGATTATCTCCGTTCTTATCATATCTGATTGCTCTTCTCTGTATGCACTCCTGAGCCACATCCAACGTGATAAGGATTTTTCCGCTTTCCTTGTCAGGCTCTGTAGAAAGAATTCCAAGCTCGACTGCATTCAGTGCTTTTCTGGCATCGCCCTCAGCCACATTTGCCAGAAAATCTACTGCCTCATCCGTTATCTCAGCGTTGAAGCTTCCCATTCCTCTCTCTACGTCATATACAGCTCGTTTTACAAGCACCTTGATATTCTCATCCGAAAGAGGTTTCAGTTCAAAGACCGTAGATCTTGAGACAAGAGCACTGTTTACCTCAAAATATGGATTCTCAGTAGTTGCTCCGATCAGAATGACTGTTCCATTTTCGACATGCGGAAGCAGGAAGTCCTGCTGCGCCTTGTTGAATCTGTGTATCTCATCAATAAATAGTATAGTTTTCTTGCCATGCATGCCGAGATTATCCTTTGCACGCATAACAACAGCTTCCATATCCTTTTTTCCGGATGTGGAAGCATTTATCTCTTCAAAAAGCGAGCTGGTGGTATTTGCAATAACCATTGCAAGAGTTGTTTTACCGGTTCCTGGCGGACCATAAAAAATAACAGAGCTGAGCTTATCCGCTTTTATAGCTCTGTAAAGAAGTTTTCCCGGTCCGATGATATGTTCCTGACCTACGAACTCATCAAGAGTCTTAGGTCTTATACGACTGGCGAGAGGAGCTTCCTTCTTCTGCTCCTCCTGCCGCATGTAGTCAAATAAATCCATTTTAAGATCCTCAGATGATCACTAATCAATAAGTCCAAGCTTCTTGATGATATTATCAAACTTGATTATATCTATAGGCTTGCAGATGTAATCATCATAATCATTGCTTGCATAGTTTGCATCAAAGTCTTCATCAAGTGCAGATATCATAACAACCTTGCATCTTGATATACGAGGGATTCCGAGCTTTCTCTCAGCATCTCTTATAGACTGAAGAGCCTTGTATCCATCGATCTTCGGCATCATTATATCGAGACATACCAGATCGAACTCCTCTCCATCCTTAATAGACTTTACGAACTCGTCAACTGCTTCAATTCCGTCTGCAGCAAGCACAACGCTTCCGTATCTGGAAAGAAGCTTTGATAAGAACTTTCCGCTCGCTATATCGTCTTCAGCAACTAAAACCTTCATAACTTATACCTCACCTTATTTATTATATCCTAAAGTCTTTATCCATTTATCATAGATAATGTTTATTTCTTCTTTATAAGTTTTCCTTCTCTGTATAACACGTCTGTTAAGCGAACAGACTATAAATATTCCAAGAAGCAGATCCGCAAGCTGTTCAGCCGTGTAATCAACCTCTATCTCTTTATTCTCAAGTGCTCCCTTAAAAAGCTTCGTCAGACATTCACGTCTGAAATTATAACCCTTTTCAACTATCTCACGGGTATTCGTATTGTGAAGAAGCTCTTCATATTGAAGCATGATTGCAGAGAGGGAATAATAACTGTTATAGTAAGAGCTGTACGCATCAACATAGATATAAATCTTGTCCATATAGCTTACATCTCTGGTATCGATTGTCTTGAATATGCTTCCGTCGAACTTAAAGTATGTAGTCACAACATCAACAAGTATCTCATCTGTATTCGAACAATACTTATATATCATAGACTCAGTCATATTCGTTCTCATGGATATATTCTTTATTGTCAGTGAAGCAAGTCCGGCATCACTAATTATATCTATTGAAGCAGAAACGATCCTATCTCTCGCTGATACAAATTCTTCGGTCAAGCTATCCCTCCTTCCCCCATTTTCTCTACGTTTCATTGTATTGCTAATAGGTTTCTTTGTCAATGATTCTTATGGATTAAACACGCTAAAAGAAAAATGAGCAGAGACATATGTCTCTGCTCATAAATAGTCATTAAACTATTTAACAACTGTAACATTTACTGCCTGAGCTCCTTTAGCTCCCTCAGTAAGATCATACTCTACAGTCTGTCCTTCCTCAAGAGTCTTAAAGCCTTCCATATTTAAACCTGAATAGTGAACGAAAACATCATTTCCTTCCTCATCAGTAATAAAACCATAACCCTTTGAGTTGTTAAACCATTTAACTGTTCCTTTTGCCATTACATAGCCTCCTAACGTATTAAATACAATATAAGAATAGTAACATATCAACGAGGCACATTCAATTTACAAAACAGTCGATTTATCAATCATCAAGCCATTACAAGTTCCTCAGTATCCTTGTCATAATAGTATATCTTGTTTGACAGATACTCACCCGAGGAAAGAGTTAAAGAATTGACATCATTCACACATCTGCTATGTAACTCTACGTCAATTCGTGAAACATAGTCAGGAATAATAAACATGTGATGCACATTAGCCGGAATCACATAAAACCCATATCCCAAACTCTTCGAGATATACTTCATTATGCCATCATAGCATAAAGCCGAGGCACCATAATCCAGATATCTGTTTGTAAGCATATAAGTAATCCCATCACCCTCACAAGGATTATCAGGCATCATCATCTCGCAGAACTGCTTAAGCTCCATAAATACAACTCCTGATGAATCAGGTGCAAACCCACAAGCCATATCAAGCAGCTCATCTTCAGAGGAAATTTCCCACTCCGCCAGAATACTGTCTGACAGAATAACAAGTTCATTTCTGAACCCATCACTTCCTCTCCAAAGCGGAACCATAGCCAGGTCAAAAAGCCTTCTGTGAGGTATAAACCCCAGCATATCACTGTACATATCGTAGTTTACAAGCCCAACACTTAAAGATTCACTGAGCTTCTTAGTGTCTGCATTTACAATCTCTTGATAAAGACCGCTCTCAATATTCAGTTGTTCAAAAGTAATCATACATCTCATATATCATTCTCCTTTACTTTGGAAAATGATCATATGAGGTACGTTAATACGGATGTATATTCATTTTAACAGACATATCTTCCATGTCAAGAACAGATGGTTTACAGATTGTATGTATCCTTAAGAAATGTAATCACTCTATCCATATCCTCGTCCTTACCAATGGTTATTCTGAGATAATCATTTATACGAGGTGCATTAAAATGTCTGAAGTATATGCCCTCTTTCTTTGCTGCCTCGAAGATATCCGTGGCACTTATATCCGGATGAGCTGCAAATACAAAATTCGCAGATGAAGGAAGAACAGTGAACCCGAGTTCCTTCAGTTCATCTGTAAATCTCTCCCTGATGGATACTATTCGGCTTATTGTCTCTCTGAAATACTCATCATCGCTAATAACAGCCTTGCCGAGAATAATCGAAGGCTCATTCATGGTATATGAATTATAGGAATACTTTACATCATTCAGATACTTAATAAGCTTCGGATTTCCGACTGCATATCCTATCCTGAGTCCCGCAAGAGATCTGGATTTTGAAAATGTTCTTACGACCAGCAAATTGTCATACTTATCTGTAAGGTCCATCACAGATGCGCCCTCAGGAGCAAAGTCTATATATGCTTCATCGATTATTACTACTGAATCCTTTGAGGCTTCTATTATCCGGATGATATCCTCTCTGGACATAAGTATAGCCGTCGGTGCATTTGGATTCGGTATAACAATACCACCGTTTTCTCTGCAGAAATCATCAGGATTTATACGAAAATCCTCTGTAAGCGGTATCTCCTTAAACGGAATCCTCATCATATCTGCCCATACCGGATAGAACGAATATGTTATATCCGGAAAAAGTATCTCACGGTCTGAATTGAAAAATGTCATAAATGACATTCCAAGAACATCATCAGAACCAACTCCGACAAAAACACGGTCAATTGATACACCGTGATAATCGGCCAGAGATTTTACCAGGTCATGAGCTGCCGGATTCGGATACTTCCTGAGACTGTCAGAGTCAAGCTCACTCATAGCCTTATAAAGAGTCTCCGACGGACCATATGGATTCTCATTTGTATTCAGTTTTATTATATCTCTTTCTTCAGGCTGCTCTCCCGGGGTGTAAGGAACAACCTTTCTTATATTTTTCTCCCATTCAAAAGCAGACATACTAATCTCCTTATTTCAGTGCTTCAACTATTTCCTTGAATTTCATACCATTTGATGCTTTCAGAGTTATAACATCTCCTGATTTAAGTATGGATCTGATATACTCTATTGCCTCTGGCTTCTCAGCAAAATGTACCGTCTTGACACCACTGTTATTAATCACATAATCGGATATCTCAGTACTCTCATCACCTACCGTGATAAGCTCGTCAAGCAAAGCCGCACCGCCTGCTGACTGCTCAGCTATAAATATTCCCACATCCTTATGATACTCTCTTGATTTTTCTCCAAGCTCAAACATATCGCCAAGAACCGCTATCTTCCTTCCCTGAACTGACATATCTCTGAGTACGTTCAGAGCAGCCTTCATGGAATCAGGACTTGCATTATATGAGTCATCGATTATAGTATAGCCCTTTTCTGACTGTATGATCTTCTGTCTCTGACCTACGAAGCTCTCAAAGCTTTTTGCAGCCTTCTCAAGATCAAGTCCCAGATGATCCGATATGGCCATTGCAACAAGTGAATTAAGAACATTATGCATTCCCAGTACATTCAGGGACACATCTATCCTTTTATCACCATGCACATATGTATATGTATTAAATCCATTTTCAAATCTGATATTTTCTGCTCTGAAATCAGCATCCTCTCTTGTTCCGAAGTAGTAGGTCTTAACATCAGTTTTACCCTTCATATCATAGAGCATCTGATCATCGGCATTCAGGAATAAAACTCCATCTTCCTTCATCCTTCCGGTTATCCTGAGCTTTTCCTCCCTGATTCCCTCTCTGGTCTTCAGAAACTCGATATGAGCCTGACCTATCATAGTTACTACTGCTATATCAGGCTCTACCATTCTGGTCAGACGGTCCATTCCACCCGGTTCACTTATACCCATCTCGAGAACAGCCGCTTCAGATGGCTTATCCATGATACGTGCTACAGTAAGCGGAACTCCTATCTGAGAATTCATATTTCCTTCTGTGTGGAAAACCTCCAGATTGCTGGCAAGTGCAGTGGTTATCATCTCTCTTGTTGTTGTTTTTCCGACACTTCCCGTTACTCCGACAACATGCTTAGTGTAGCTTTTCCTGATATAAGCTGCTATATCCTGAAGTGCATCCAGAGTTGAAGCAACCTTGATATAAGCAGTGTTTTTCGTTAAATTGTCTACTCCCGAAAGAGCACATATTTCTTCTTCACTCTCCTCTGTAAGTATAGCGTCTACTACATCTGCAACCTGAGGGATAAACTTATGTGCGTCAACATTTTCCCCCTTGATTGCAACAAAAAGAGTTCCTTCCTTTGCCTGTCTGGAATCTATTGCTATATCATCTATAACCTTTTCCATCAGTTCATCCTTATATGTATCTTCAACTGTACCTATAAGAACACCATTTGTTATCTCTACTAAATCTTTTATCTTAATATCCTTCATCAGATATGTCTTCTCCTAAAAAACTATTGATTTTGCTATTTCATCAGACTTCTTTGAATCGATCAGAACTTCTATCAGCTTGAGTGCGAAATCAATAGCTGTTCCTACTCCACGGCTTGTTATGATATTCCCATCCTGTACAACCTTGTAGTCCTCTCCCGGCCACATAGCTCCGGTAAGTCCCGGCTCAAGTCCCGGATAGCAGGTTGCCTTCTTACCTGCAAGTATTCCCATATCACCGAAAACTGTTGGTGCTGCACATATAGCAGCTACATATTTACCGGCTTCATTATATTCGGAAACAAGCTTTCTGACCTGCTGGTTTTCCTTCAGATAGTTTGTACCCGGCATTCCACCCGGAAGAATGACCATATCTGCATCAGACAGTTCATCTGATATAGTGGTGTCAGCGATAACATTTATCCCTCTCGCCCCCTTTATATTCACATCATCCTTTATTGATACCATAACAACCTCGATACCGGCTCTTCTCAGAAGGTCAACTGCAGTAAGCCCTTCAACCTCTTCAAATCCATCTGCGAGAAATATATATGCTTTTTTCATGATCATCCCTCCATTATATTCTTATAAAAATCATCCAGCCACTCTGCACTTATTCTGTCGACGTGACCTTCATCAACCATCTGTGCTATAGAGCTTTCAATAGGAAGCTTTGCTGTACAACCTATACCATAAGCACTTGCTATCTCGTCTACTCTACTTCTTCCGAAGAGTTCATGCTTCTCATGACAGCTCGGACACTCGAAGTATGACATATTTTCTACAAGTCCGAGTACCGGAATATTCATAGCATCGGCCATCTTCACAGCCTTGGATACAATCATCTCAACAAGCTCCTGTGGAGATGTTACAACTATTATTCCATCGACCGGAAGTGTCTGGAAAACAGTAAGCGGAACATCACCTGTTCCGGGTGGCATATCAACAAACATAACATCTACCTTGTCCCAGAAAACATCAGTCCAGAACTGACTTACTGCACCTGCTATAACAGGTCCTCTCCATATAACCGGATCACCCTCATTTTCAACGAGCAGGTTTATAGACATGATCTTGATACCACTCTCAGACTCAAGAGGAACGATACCCATATCAGATCCATATGCCTTCCCATGCACGCCAAATGACTTCGGTATCGAAGGTCCTGTTATATCTGCATCAAGTATGGCAGTCCTTAGTCCTGCTCTATTTGCCTTAACCGCCATAAGCGATGTTATGAGCGACTTTCCGACTCCTCCCTTACCACTTACTACACCGATAACCTTCTTAACATCTGAATACTCATTACTTACCTTCCTGAGTCCTTCCGGCATGGATCTCTCAAACGCCTTATCCATCGCCGCCTGCTTATCTTTATCTAATTCCTGTCCCATTTACTTCTCTCCTACTTACGTTTATTTTTTTCGGCTACTTATCATAGCCTGAATTATAGTTCCGACAAAACACTAATCTGTATTGTATCACAAAATCCATAATATGTTAAAGAAATGTCTTTATGAATCAAACTAATTAATGTATACTTTTAAATAGTTAGAGATTTGTAAGCCGAATTATATCATTTCCGAGTAGTACATTTCTCGACATCGCTTCCGCTCGGTTTGGGCTAGCCCCTAGCGGCCGCTTCGCT
>AUXO014831569.1_pt1 | contig 12449 bp, 12 predicted proteins | sample 768731 | NCBI WGS metagenome assembly AUXO01 (sample SAMN02715735, study PRJNA202380) | gut metagenome | biome: sheep rumen | host: Ovis aries | place: New Zealand: Palmerston North | reverse complement strand
ATCCACTCGTCAATCAGAAAACTCACTTGAGATCGTGGAATATCAAAATCTCTCATGCTCTTCTGCCTTTCTTGACATTGCGAACCTTTACACCACGAACCGCTTTCCTATTTCTGCGAGTTCTGATTTTGGCTTTCTGACTTCTCAGAAGGGATGGCAACATCACCCTGTTCGCCAGTATTGATGTTGTTGATCTCCCCACCGTCTTGCTCATAAGTAATCGTATCATATAAACTTTCATAAATAAGCCATGCTGCATTGCTTGCGAACAATAAAATAACTGCCACAACAAGTGCAATAAACATGCGCTTATTATGCCTTTCCGCTCTTGCTAATTCGCCTTGATGCACCATATAAGGTACATGTTCTGGTAATTTTTTCTCGTTCATTTCATTCATGCGAATTACCCCCTTTGTATGTATATACTATCATAAAGAAGGTTTTTCGTCATCATTTCATTATTTGACATAATATTTACTTCCATTGTAAGCACACAACCAACCAGAAGGTGTCTGAATCCACACCTGGTTACCAACAGTTTTTACGGCCTTGCAAGTTACTCTTGTTCCAGATTTAAGTTGACCTTCTGAATCAGCATGTTTCCGTCCGTCAGCAGTCAGTTCAGACCGTGACTTTCTGCGATAGCCCGTTCCTGCACCAGTTCTCACGTTAAGGTCGCTAACCTGTGTAGTGTATGTGCTACCTACTTCGAAATGAGAAGCAGGTGTTTCTTTTGGCTTAGAAGCACTCTGTGTTGGTTTTGTAGATGGTTTTGACACGGGTTTAACCATTTCATTAACCTTCGCTTGAATCTCTTTGATTTCAGCATCAGAATATCCTAATGCTTTCAGCTTATCAATGCGATCCTGTCCATTGCCATATTTGCCATTTACAACCGCCTTTGCAGTTTCGGAAATTGACGGTTTAACAACTTCATCACCACCAATATCATAGTCTGGATGACCATATCCCATAATTCGTGAGTACGACCTACTATAAGATTTCTGTGCTACTCCGCCACCGTTGTCAACAACGCCATTTGCTCCGCTCGTGTTGCCTTCAATCGTATAGATTCGGCTTCCGTCAACTTTCCAGACAATACCGATATGATTCGCTCCTGCGTGGCGTGTGCCTGAGAAGAAGATACAGTCACCAACTTTCGGATTCTTGTCGTACCGCCCTTCCTTGATGAATCTCTGCCGCATCGTCTCACATGCCGCTGAGTATCCACCGCAGAGCATTTCCTTTGCAATACTTCCGTATGCCATTGCAAAGCACCAACATACAAACAGTGCGCACCAGAGAGCAGGATTCACACCGAACCACTCACCATACTTTGTGTAATTCTTTGAGCCAGCATTTGCTGTTTTGGAATTCAGATCCTTGTTTGATTTCTTTTCAAGATAGCCAACCTCTGCCGTTGCAACAGAGATAACTTTTTCTGGACTGTATGCCATATTACTCACCATCCTCTTTGTTTGCATCCGAATCAAACGGTACTTCGTAATACATTGCTCTTGCCGAATCTGTAAAACCCTTTGTTGTTGGGTCTGTGTTCACGCCAAGGAATGACAAAATTGCAGTACCAACACAACAAAGCAGATACGGATTCTTTATTGTATCCATAATCATCTGACCTACCGTCTGCCATGATGTGACATCCTGTGGTGTTGCACCGTGATACGCCAATATTGGTGTGGCAATAATAGACGCAATTCCAATCCAGAATGCCGGATGTTTGATTCTTACTTTCCAATTAATCATGTTTAACACCTCTTTTCTCAAATCAAAAAGGACGGTCAAATGACCGCCCCTATGATTGATGTTATGTTCATGTGATTTTCCTAATATACGAATGTAACATTAATATATGAGTTTGATGGCAACGAAGCTGTCGGCAATATCTTGACATTATTAGATGTGTATAGCTCCGCTCTATAGTTTGTACTTCCAATATATCCAGTCTGAACCAAAAAGTATGGTGACGCTTCAATATCTGGGATAGTAAACTCATGCCCACCAGTACCTATTGCTCCTGCCGAATTGCCATCTATATGCACTATGTGCAAACCAAATATTTTTTTATAATAGACACGGATGCCGTAGCTAGAAGTTACTTGCGTCCATCCTGCGTTATAATCGTTTCCCACTTTAGCGAGTGCCTTGTCGATAATCTGATTAGCCATCAAGCGCACCCCCTTTCGGGAAGTGCTATACTAAATCGTTTCGGATGTACATAGCGTAACAGACAACGTTCCCTGTATTTGTCCCAGATGTCCCGTATGTCGAGTTCCACAAGTCTGTGTTTTGCGCTAATGGATTTGCCGCATATACTGAACCTATCCACCCATTTGTCGCAAAATTTACCCAAATCAAAAACGTGTACCCATCGACATTTGGTGCGCTCACGGATACCGTGCTTGAATACTGCCTTTGTATAGTAACTTGCACATATCTCATGATAATTGGCTTCTGGATATTCTTCCCGACATACGCCAGAGCCTTGTCGATTAACTGATTGCTCATGCGACCACCTGTGCATAAGCACGGAGAGTAATTGTTCTACCCCCCCCTAGAACACTAAATTTGACCATATCGTTCCCCTTTCTAGCTGATGCCTAAAATGCCCTTCCACAATGTGATTGTAGTGGTTGATAATAAGGCATCGTCTTCATTTACAATCGAAAGTGCTGAATCCTTGAAAATCTTCGGACTTATCACTCTCTTTTCTGTTACCGTTCCGGCAGTAGCTTCTGCCAATGTCATGGCTGAGAAATCTTCCATGAACAATGTTTCCAAGTCAGAAACTAACACCCGATAACTTTCGCCATCCAAGCCGACAATCCGAACATAATCCGTATCGTCCGTATTGGCATAAATGGTTAAGGTATTCTCTGGTATATCAGCCATACTACCAACTCCTTTCTATAAGCCTAAGATATTCTCCCAAAGGGAAATTGTTGATGCGGATAAAGTGTAATCCTCTCCATTCAGATAGACGCCACCATCACCTTCAAGATATATTGCTTTTTCGTTTGTTCCAGTAGCATCTATATACAGACCATCATTTGAATGACTTGCTATCATGGAATCTGCCAAGTCTAATGCACTATACGTTTGATAACCATGACCTGTCACTTCCACAGATCCATACAGTTTTGCATAACGTAGTGATTCTGGAAACTGCGGATCGTCTGGATCATAACCGCCAAAAGTCTGAGTGAAATAGATACCATCTGTCGGACTTATGGTAATATAGTTATGATTATCATCTCTTGTATCGGAAACTGTTGTGTCTCCAATTACCGTTGTTTCACCAAAACTAGCAACAACCGTTTCATCGTCTGACATAACATCTACTGAATCAGCATCAATAAAAACATGATTTGAAGTATTATTTCCAATTGTTGTTGTAGATGAATATTCTCCAATTACGTTGTTTGTTTCATCCAACATCTGAATGGCTGTGTTTGTGATTCTCAATCTGAATCCAGAATCGTCCATAAGAACGTACAAGCCATCTGATTCCATTTTTAGGTGCGTCTTTAAGTATTTACTTACCGCAGACGAAACGCCCGATAATTCGTAATATCCGTTCTCTGACGGATTTCCAGTAGGATTCTCTACATAGGTATATCCTGTTGCCGTAGGTTCTGTTGTGCTTGCTCTGAGTGTCGGAGATGCAAGTAGCCTTCTTTCGTTTACGGACTGCGTTTCTACCGTAGGCTCGACAGTCTGCTCGGAATCCTTGGTAAAGTAATACTTTCCAGAAACAACCTCGGTATCCGATGTAGCTTCGTACTCTCCGTAATCACCGACCCATCCAAGGATATCTACAACCTCATCGACCGTAGAAACTCTGGTCAGAGCAGACCTTGCAGCCAGATTTGCACCGGCCGTATTTACCGCAATCCGTGCCACTTTCTTAATCAGAGAATTCGCATTCTCGTGAAGCAGTTCCGCACCTTCCGCAGAAAATGTATCTCTCAAAGCAGAGATTCCAGTTAATCGTCTGCTCAAAACAGGGAATGTGGTTGACCGACTATTATTCGTGTTGATGGTAAACGTGTCACCAAGTTCCAGACCAATATATGGTGGAAATTGAACCGTAGTCGGTCTGTACGAAAATCCGTCAAGCTGAGTAAGAATATTGTTTCCAATCGTCTGACAGTCTGCCTGTGTTTTGTTGAACATCAGACAGTTATCTGTGATGGTCAGCGTGTTACCGCCATCTGTTCCAACATCGATTGTGTTCTCTACAGTTCCTTCCGAAGTCTCAGCAGAAATATTGAATGAGACTTTTGTGAATTCCTGTGTGACATATTCTTCAAAAGCACATGATCCTTGTACATATGAATTGTCATCTACAGTTACATCTGCCGTTGTTTTTGGAACAATGTAATGGAATCTGCCATCCCAACCGATATATCCCCATACGGCATTGATAGCCATAATAGAGCCAAGGATACTTGCTCCACTTAACTGTGTTGACGGATTCTTATTGACATACATCGAATCATTGATGAGCGAAACATTTCTTTCTTCTCGGATTCCGATATGATCAAAGAATGCTTCTCTATAACCCTTAACAGTAATCGGATAAGATAACGAATTATGCCATCCAGAATAGTCCGTCTGCAATACCGTATACAAGTCATCGTAGCAAACCAGTTCTCGGTAAATCCCATCCGCAGATAACTTGTCTGATATTACCGTGAAATTTCCAAGACGCTTCGTGTATGTGCCAGATTTGACTGTCAACTTGTTCCCGGACTTATCTGTTAAAACATCTGTTCCGTCATCAGACGCAAGGCAAAGCATCGGCTTGAACGTCACATTGTTGACAATAGTTCCATTTCCAATTCTAATTCTGATCCATTTAAAGGTGTTATTACTACCGTTAAGTGTGAATGTTGCTCCAGATCCTACGTCTACCGCCAAGGGATGGCTTGTATCCACAGTCGAGTAACAATCCACTCGATATCCATTTTCAGACCCACCAGATGGACAACCACTAATGGTATATATGCCATCATCAAGTGTCAGGGCATCAGCTGCAACCATCTGAAAGAATGTGTTAGCTGTTGCAGTTCCATTGACTGTAATCGTTCCGTCACCATTATCTGTAAACGTGATGCCATTCGTTGTTTTAGTTGTGTTTTTGTACGGGTAAGGTAAAAGATTATGTATACCTTTCGTTAAGTACGCATTTTCATCTTCCGAAACGATGTTTAGCATCGGATTAACCTTTAATCCAGCATATCCGTCACCATTATCGAATACTCGTACTCTAAATGCGGATGCAAACACACTTCCAAACAATGTCATAGTGCCATCAGCAATCGTCTGCTCAAGCTCCATAGACTCAGCACATATATCGTTATTGTCCAGAACAGTTCCATCCGAAAATACTAGCGTGAGATTCTTTAATGCGGAAGATTGCCATATAGCCTGTTCTTCTGGAGTAATGTTCAGCATTAAATCACCACCTTAGTATTCAATCAGTTCAATAGTTACTGGATTGTACAAAATCTTCGTGCCATCTTTAATCATGTATATCGAATACTCGACATCCGGCACATAAAATGTTCCAGTCTTGTAACTGTCTAAGTCTGGACAGTAGTATGTGACCGAAATCTTCTTCTCCAAAGTATTACTATAGTTGTTCCGAAGAAGTGCCATGAATGTCGCAAAATCACTATTCCACATCGGTTTAGTCTCAAAGCTAATCGTGGTAGCCGTATGACTAAGTGTATTCCTGTGAAGATTGCCGTTTGCATCACGGTAAGGATCTAAATCCTGTCTTCTGTTTGGAACAACCTTGTAGCTGTCTGCTTTAATATATTTAAGGGGCACTTTTGTGCCCCCAAATGTTAATAATGAACCGTTAAATGCCATAGCTATTTACCTCACGCAAATGCCGAATTACCAGTTCTGTTGATGTAGTTGTTGTTCTCGCTTCTGACCGCATTGAATACATCTCTCGATGAAATCCCAGTTTCTTTTGCGAGAATTTGTCTGAGAAGTGCATTCTGTTGAGCAAGTAACTGGTTCTGTGCCATGTTCGCTTGTGCAACACCATTTGCTACCGAAGCAACAATTTGGTCATTGTTCATGACTGCGGTATGTCCGCCTAACGTGCCTACTAACTCTGGCCCGGCTTCTCGTGCTACAAACACTTGACCATAGCTCGGAAGTCCACCCGAAGCATACTGCTGAATAGGTTTCCATCCAGAGGCGGTAAGAACACCACCTTGTGCATTTTTGAAAAAGCCTTTGATGTAAGACCATGGATTCCATCCACTAGCATAATCCCAATTTTTGAACCAGCCCTTGATATATGACCACGGATTCCAACCAGAAGCAAAATCCCAATTTTTAAACCAGCCTTTGATGTAAGACCAAGGACTCCAGCCACTAGCGGTATCCCAATTTTTGAACCAGCCTTTAATATATGACCAAGGTGACCATCCACTTGCCCAATCCCAGCCTTTAAACCAGCCTTTAATATATGACCAAGGACTCCAACCTTTGTTCCAATCCCAGTTGTTAAACCAACCTTTGATATATGACCAAGGTTTCCATGAACTTACAAAGTCATGATCTTTAAACCAGCCTTTTACATATGACCAAGGTTTCCAATTGCGCATAAAGTCATGATCTTTAAACCAACCTTTTACATATGACCAAGCATCAGAAAGTGCACCGCCACCTTTTACTTGTTCCCAACCGTTGAATTTACCAGTAATACCAGCAGTTGTAACAGATTCTCCATTTTTGACTCCGATTTTTTCTTCAAGCCATGTCTTGAATTTGCCATTGCCAAATTTTTCGCCAAGATTGAATTTGATGTCGATATCGTAATCGATGGAAAATTCTTCGCCATTTGTGGTCTTGACTGTCTTCGGAAACAGTTTCTCTGCTAACCACTTGAAGAAACCTTTTCCTTTCCAAGGGAATTCAAACTTCTTTCCATCACCAAGTTTAAATCCAAGATTGCCACCGTAGTTAATCTCTACATCTTTGCCATTAACTGTGACTGTTTTCGGAAATAACTTTCCACCCAGCCATCTAAAGAAGCCTTTTCCCTTCCAAGGGAATTCAAATTTCTTTCCATTGCCAAGGCTAAATCCGACTCCGCCAAAGTAATTGATGTCAACATTTTTACCATTGACCTCAACGGATTTCGGGAACATTTTTTCGGCAAGCCATGTCCAGAAACCTTTGCCATCCCAAGGAGTTGTCAATCCACCATCTGTTACCTCAATGCCAAGATTGGCATAGAATTTTTCGGCTTGTGCATTACCATATCCACCGCCCTGGTAATATCCAGCATCTTTCCCAAATACTTTGTCGTAAATGGTTTGCGAGTTCTGATAGTTGCTCCATAAATCTGGTGCATTCTTAGCTATCTCATCATCAGACATTCCAGATTTGCGAAGTTTTTCTATGGCTTCTTCTTTGTCTTTCTTATTATGCTCAATGGTCTTGTCAGTATCCCATGAAAAATAGGTTAATCCTGCGACAAGTGCAACCACTCCAATCGGAATTGCTATTGCAGACGCAGCACCAGCACCACCAGCAGCTCCACCAGCGGCAGCTCCACCTTCTGAGCCAAGAGCAGTAATAATAGACTCTCTTAACATCTGTGATAATGTCATTGAGGTAGCAGATGCAGCATCAAAAGCACCGATTGATATACCAATCTCTTCGATGAAAATAGTTCCAATCATCTTGGCAATTGCAGCACTAGCAGTTTTAAATCCTTGTCCAAGGAATAGCCACTTCGTGATCTTTGCTAATGACGCAACCGAAATGAAAATTAGAATATCTTCAATGGTAATTTCTTTAAAGAAATCATAAAGTGCTTTTAATACTTCTTTTTTGTTCTTCCAAAGATAATCAACAAATGCTACAAATGCATCCTTAATACCTTGCATCCATTCATGGAACGCTTTGCCAGCCATAGTCCAGTCAATATTTTTAATTGTCTCAACAAAAAATGATGCTAGGTTTCTTCCGAATGTACTAAAATCAAATGTTTCTCCAAAAGCATCAAAGAAGTTTAATGCTGTATTAATTGCTCCGGCAATAGTCTTACCAAGTGATGCAAACAAGTTATATCCGGCAGTTCCAGAGAATAATCCGTTTAAGAATTCAGCAAGTCCTTTACCGAATCCTCTAGCCTTCTCATATATGGAATCCCAATCAATACTATCCATAGCATTCATGAGAGTGTTTCGGATATACTGTCCAAGTTCAAATAGATTATCAATGTTACTCTTGAATAATCCTTCTGTCTTTTCAATGGATGCAGTAACATCTCCACCAGAACCAGCACCAGCTCCGCCACCACCGCCAGAGCCAGAACCGCCACCGCCACCACCACTTCCACCAGAACCACCAGTATCAGAAGTAGTGAGTACGTTTAATTTGTCAAAACTTTGTAGCTGTTTGTTTAATTCTTTTACATTGTCAGATGCTCCCTTTGCAGCATCTCCAGCACCACCAAGTGCATCACCAAGACCTGTCGCAGCTTCTTCTGCACCATCAAGTCCTGTGTCAAGACCACTTGCACTAATATCTACTTTCCATCCAAATATCTTACCTAACGCATTTAAGACCTTCTTGGAAAACTCAATTACCCTAGACAGGAATGCGTTAAACGCAATCAAAGCTGGCTTCAATGCTTGAATCAGTCCTTGACCGATAACCGCACCTAATGCTTGGAATTGCTGACGCAGTACACGCACCTGGTTCGCCCATGTATGCTGAGTTCTTTGGAAGTCTCCCTGGGCCATTCCAAGTCTTTGCATGGTATATTCATACCGAAGCATTGTCTTCTCGGCTTGCGTCATGGATGCGATATTCGCATTGATACCTTGGCTTAACGCCCACTCTTGAAGTGTTGCCTGTGTTAAATCGACACCATACTGTCTTAACGGTCTTGTCTGACCAGCAAAGATACCAGACTGTAATGCCTGTGCGACATCTTCTTGGTTCTGATCGTAGAACGATGCCAAGTCACCAGTCAGCTTAGTAAGGTTAATGGACATATCTGCCATTGAATTTGACAGCTCATTATATCCGTTTATTGCACCAGTTGGTGTTCTAAACTGCGACAGGTATTCATGAGCATTCTTAACTTGCTCATTTGTGATACCCATTGCGACACCCATTGACTGATATCGTGCTGCGAATGTCTTTACCGACAGTTCGTTAATACCAAAGTCCTTAATTGATGTCTGGGTAAACTCATCAATCTTGCTTGCAGCGTTTCCAAACGTAACATCTACTACGTTCTGAATTTCCGTTAAGTCTGCTGCGTATCCGATAGCTTCTTTCAGTCTGCGGAAAGCTCCAACAAACATGAATAACGAAGCATAAACTGTACCAAACACACCAGCTAAACGCCTAAGACCACCAAGCACATTTATTGACTGTCCATGAATTTCTTTCAAAGCATTTCCAAACATCGTGACTCTTGATGTTGATTGTCTAGCGGAATTACCAACTTTATTCATGCCATTTGCAAGTGCATTTGTGGCAACTTTTAATGTCTGGCCATTTGCGGTCAGTCTTGCTAAGGCATTTATCAAACGAGTAATATTCACACTTACTTCTGGAGATTTACTCAAGACAGTAAGCATATTATTGATTTCTCGTGTTAGTGCCGGAATAATCTGTGTCGCAGTCTTAATCTTTGCATATCCAAACTGACTAACTGCATGAGCAAGATCCGCAATAGCTGTCGCTCTTCCTTCTGGAATGTCAACCGCAGCAACTTCTCGAAGCCCTTGAGCAAACTGTTTGTACAGTCCAGAAACACTCTGCATTGCCGCAGCATTTTGTCTTTGTGTTTGAGCAGCACGTTCTTGTGAAGCAGAAACCCGAACATACTCATCTATAATTCCATTAATAGCTTGAGCAGCATAGTTTTCATCCATGCCAAGCTGTTTTATCGCTTGATCGTAACCAATAGTCGAATTCTCAGCATTCTTTATCGTAGCCATTGCTCGATTGATTGCTTGAGCAAGATTTCTAAATGTATCAGCTTCATTCAATCCTGTCTGGACTAAAAGTTTGTTCTGAGCGATAAATTCATTAATGCTTTGATTTGCGTTTCCAGTTGTTGAGAACATATTTGCATATTTGGTCATGCTCTCTTTTATCTGAGCAACTTCCGAAGACTGTCTGCTATCAATTCCAATACCACCAGTACCGGCTTTCTTTACGGCATTAATTAATCTCTGTGCTTCACGAACATCTTCGCTTGGTTCTATCGCAAACCTCGCATTGTCTTTTAATGCTTGAAGTGCTTTTCCAGATACATTTGGAGATAATGCACCTTCCAGATTTCCAGACTTCAATTCTGACATTAGGCCATAGAACGATTCTTTGACTAAGTTGATATTCTTCTTGCCTTTAATACCAAACTCATCAAGTGTTTCGTTTAACTTCTTATCCAAGGCCGTATCAAGCTGACTTGCTTGATTTGCCAACTTCATAAAGTCAACACCATTGATTGCCTTATTGACATTGTTTACACCAGATGCCAATGTCTGGAAGCTTGTACCGACATCTTTGATATGCTGTGCGCTTATACTGCCAAAACTTTCACTAAAGTTTTTTGCACTCTTTGCGATTAAGTCCAGTCCAGATGCAACACTTGGATCTACCGTAGTTTTTTCTAACGCCCTGGTTAAAGAACCTAGCTTAGTAACCAACGTGTCAATCTGCTTGGCTGCACCATCTGCCGAAGAGTTGATTTTTATTTGTAAATTATCAATATCTGTCTTTCCAGCCATATCCTCACCACCTCTCACGGTGCTGAAATACAGAAAAAGCCGACAACGCTATGACACGCTATCGGCCTTGTTTTTTAACTTATTCTCAATTTCCCAATTCGCTTTCATGACACCAAGACTAGCAAATAAGTAATTGACCTTCTTTTGATCTTCCCGACTAAGAACCGTGTTCTCTGGATTCTCTTGGTCAATAATCGTCTTATCACTAATTTTGCCTTGGCTTGATATGGCTTCTCTTTGCGAAAACGGCTTATCTGGATAATGTGATTTGGCTTTCTTTCCATTAAATCCATGATCCAGAGCAACTTGTACCGCATTATAAGTGTACATATTATGCAACCATGCTTCGGAATCCATTCGCTCCCTACGATATTCGTCTGCCAAAACATAAGCACGTAATATCCTTGGATTCATATCCCAAAATTCATGCCATGATATTCCAAGAAGAATTGCCCTTGGACACCATTCGTTTTCAAACTCAGCACGTTTCGTAGGATATGACTTTATTTCTTCGCCTTTGTAGCTGTAGACTTCGGTTTCTGATGATCCTGTGGCACTTTCGGAGTATTCGTCTGTGCCATAGCTTTGAAAAAACCAGATTCTTCAATCTCCTTTGTCATAGCACCCATGATTCCAGTCATGTCTCCACCGCTGATGAGATGTGCTTCAAGTTCGTTTCCAGCCAGAGTAACATCTCCGCAACACAGGGAGAAATATGCTCTGATTGCAGAAACAGGCTTTTTCTCAATATCTTCCATCGAGAAACCTACATCCTCTAACTCGCAAACCGTGTTAAAAGTAAATGGGATTGCATCGTATTCTTTTCCGTTGATTTCAAAAGTATTCTTTGCCATAATTAAATCTCCTTGCCCTTATCCCCTAAAAGGGGCAAGGGGCAGCCCGAAGACCGCCCCTGTTTGTTAATTGAATATTGACTTACGCCGCTGTCGGTTTAACCGCAGCACCAGTTGTAAAGTCAACAACAGTACAACCGATTTCTACTGTAAGTAGTTCGTTCTGACCCATTTCCGGCACAGGTAACTTGCTCGGAAGTTCAACAGATACGAAGAACGCATTTGTGAGTGACGGATGATAAATCTCAATCCATGTAGCCTTGCTTCCATTCTTAGCTGTCTTAGCTGCGGTAAACAATGTTGCCCACTCTTCTGCGGTATCATTTGTGTAGTTGACTGTGATAGAGAAATCACTCATTTTGTTATCACATAGGCTCTTTATCCTATGTTTCTGGGAGTTTCCTCGCATTACGGTATGTCTGTTCATACCCAGTTCAGAGTACATTTCCACCCTCGTTATTACGTTAGGCATCTGTGGTCACAACTCCACGATGGAACAACCTATATTTGTTCGTGTCGGAGGCTCTTGGGGAAGTTATTGCTCTCATGACGCTCATTCCCTACTCGTTACAAACTTAGTTGATTTCTAAGCTCTCGGTATTTCCATGACCATTGGTTTTAGGATTCACCGATACACCCCGATTACGGTTAATCATTTCTGATTAACTAGGCAGCAATTCTACCTGTGTCTGCTCTACCAGCAATATACTTTGTTACCTCATCTTCCAGAGCTGAAGCATCAATCTGCTCAACATCCAGAGAAATACCGCCTACTGCATTGATTCTG
>AUXO015528154.1_pt1 | contig 12450 bp, 7 predicted proteins | sample 768731 | NCBI WGS metagenome assembly AUXO01 (sample SAMN02715735, study PRJNA202380) | gut metagenome | biome: sheep rumen | host: Ovis aries | place: New Zealand: Palmerston North | reverse complement strand
AATGCTCGTGGATCGCTAGGTGTACATGGGACAACAATGCTTTTTGTTGCTCCTATTGCAGTATGGCATATGATGACATGCTTGCCGTGTCTGAGAAGCTTCCATTTTCCAGAACGTAGAATGTTTTGGACGAAGTCTCGAATTTCCTTGTTGTTAGAAATGTTGGGCATTGTGCTCTCCTAGGTTAAGTTTTCTTGGATACCGAGGAATAGCGAAATGCGTGCCAAGTTTTTTGAAATGGCTAAAATTGGTAAAAATTGGAATCTGTTTAAATAAAATCTTGCTTATTAAGAAATATTTTTACCAAACAAGAAATATTTTTCTTATTTGGATAGGTTGGTGTGGTTTGAAATAGAATGCTATTTGTTATTAATCGAAGGTGTTTTTCCGCACTTAGGGCATACTGACAAAAAGCCATTCTTGCCTATGGTCATCGAAACGATATCTTTATACTTGAATAGTGAATCCCATTGATAGAAGTCTTCTTTTTTTACAAGCGACATCTCTTCTCTCGTATTTTCGGTTGCTTCGCAGTGTAAATACAAATATTTGTGATGACAATGAGGGCATTGCGTAAGGCGGGGGTGAACGCCGTCATCCTTGCTAAATATTCCTGGCATATCCTCGTTTATTTGTCCAATTTGACGAAACAGGACATTTTGTAGCCGTCGATAAGAATTAATATCAAATATCGTTAAGGGTAATATCAGGATTTTTTCGTTGGCGTTATGGGCATACTCGATAATTTGCTGTTCCGCTTCGTTGCAAAAAGGCAATGCCATAATTACATAGTCGGCATTTTGCTCTTCTGCGATTTTATTACCTTGAGCTAAAAGCTCTTTCTTGAAATCGAATGTGTCTTGAACTTTAACTTCAACCGTGACGGGCTTGATTATTATATGACTTTTGGACGATTTGCCATATTTCATATTTGCTTCAACTAAAGCTTTCTTTAATTCGTTGCGAATGTACTTGGCGTCTTGCTGTTCCTTTTGAATTTTTTCTTTTGATTTGCCTTTTAAATTCTGCATAAATAAATTGCAGAATGTTTCTATATCATCGTCCGTTATGTCGTTCTCCCAATACAAAAAATGTCCATCAAAAGAGAATTTTCCTGAATTGTCACCTGCTTGGATAGGACTTTTTAGGCCATTTTGTATAGGTATCTTTCGCTTGGTTGAATCGCGTAATATGCAGTGAATAATACCTTCATTGTCCAAAATAGAATATTCTAGATGAGCGTCTTGCTTGTAGAAAAGGAAAGGCTTTTGTTCTATAAAGTCCATATTGTTGGCTGCATATCCTGCAAGAGTCTTGCAAAATTGCATAAACCATCGTTCTGCATCTTGTTGTGTAGTTTCGCGATTTTCTACTTCAGTTTTATGCAAATTCTTTTTCAAGGTATTTTGCATATATTTCCAAAGCTGGGAAACGTACTTGTAGTTTTTATCCATCAACAAAATGTTCGTTTCGTTTAAAGAGCCAAATACGCGTTTAGTTCTTTTTAGTCTGCGGTATAAAAGAGACTGCTGAAGTCGTGAATAGGATCTTAGGAGTTCTCGGGCTTCTTTTAGGTATTCCTTTAGTTTTTTGTACTTTTCGGAACGGCTTTTATCACTTTCTGTTGAGCTTTGTAAAAGTTCGCTAAGAGCAATTTGAAAACGATAGTCAAAGCCAAATCCAGTAGTTTGTACTCCACTATTGATAATACCTTCTAGTTGCCCAACTGCATCATTCAGTTTTTTTTCGGTTTTCCGAAGATTTGTTATTACGATATCTATTAAAGTTTTTGTTACACGGTTTTCGTATATTGAAAAGTCGTCATCTTCTACACGAGAAAATAATCGTGCTGGTTTCAGACCTGTCGCAGTACGGGCTAGCCAATCTTCACTGTGAGATGCAAGATAGGGGATAGATTCGTATCCAACTCTTTTTACTGTGTCTATAGGGCGAATTTCGTTTACCGATTTTAAATGGGTTTTGGGAGCTTCGCAAATTTTGGTAATAGGCTTTTTAGCATCCTTCAATTTTTTGAATAGCTCCTCCCAGTTTTCGTCTTCTAATGAGTTGTCTATTGCGTATAAGGGGATATCCCCATTACATACACTTGTAATGGGACTTTGGTTATGCCGCTGAAAAGCTGTGCCAAAATCTTTGTATTCTTCAAGCATTAGGAGCGTTCTTCAATTTTTTTCTTAAGCATTTTTGACGTTTCTTGATAGTCTTTAACTATTTCTCTTAATTTTTCAAACCCCGGATTATCTTGGTCGTTGAATTCAATCTTTCTCCATATTTTTGTTGAAATCTGATAATCTAATGCGTTTACAAGTGTGCCTCCAGTCCCCATGAATACAGCAGTAAAGTCTTTTGCCTGATTGTAAATTCTATTGCCAAAGGCTACTCCAAAGTATTCCTTTAAAACATCTTCTAGTTCCTTTAGTCTAGTTTCTATTTCTTTTTCGTCGCTATTGCTTAATTTATCCTTGGCATCCGTAAATAGACTCTGTAATTTATCCACAGAAATGAATTGTTTTGTCGTAGGCTCGTATTTATCTTCTGGTTCACCACGATCGTTCAACACAATAACTTGGGCTCGATCGTAAACCTTGTCACTTATTTCGAAGGTGGATTCGTCTTTATTTGCTGTGCCAACAAACCATACGTTTTTAGGAACGCGGATTTTTCTACCGTCTATTAGGTCCTCTGCTCCAATAAGACAATGTTCCTTTTCAAGGATGGTGCTAATTTTTTGCTTTTCTTCGTCACTCACGCTTGCACTAACGTCGCCTGCTCTACTTTTCTCTATACGCAGCCAAATGTCGTAGGCGTCCTTGTCTTCTATCTTTATTTTGTCTTTAATCTCTTTCGAAAGGGACATGGGTAGCGTGCGCATATCCGATGCTACAAGATCAATAATCCAGTCATCGCTATTTGGTTTTTGAAGGACTGCCAAAAAATCGGAGAAATAGTATTCTATACGTGCCAAGTTCATTTCGTCCAACACTATAAATGTTGGAATTTTTGAGCAAATTTCCTTGCCACTACGGTATAGTTCAATGGTAAAAGTCTTGGCGTTGAACTTTTTATTGAAATCGTTGTAATACCCCAAAAGTTCATTGCGGTCACGCCAGGAAGATTCTACTGGAATCAATTTGTTGAATCCAGAAATAGATTCTGCAACGGCACGCGGTAAACTTGATTTACCCGTTCCGGACATACCCTGAAGAATGATAAGGCGGCTTACAGCCATACCGGCCAAGAATGCTCGTATGTCATCATCCTTGTAAAATAAACGCTCCTTGTTGCCACCTGTGCAGCCGGCATAATTTTTAATATGCGCTACTAATGATGGCAAATCTTGTAGTTCTTTAAGTCTTGTAATCTGTTCAATTTTATTTTTATAAGACTCTGCATTGGATTCGTCATCGACTTTCCTAAGAGCCGGGCAAACGTCTCCAGTGCGGTTTTCCAATGCTGTTTTGTGACTTTCTAATTCCTGAATCAGGTGTTGATTTAGTGCATTGGTGGCTTCAACTTCACGGCGAACAGTCTCCAGTTCTCGACTGGTTCTTACTGCTGCAGCAGCCCTTTCCTTGTAATCATCTCGTTGTTGTAGTAATTCTATTTTTTGACGTTCAAGGGCTTCTGCTTTCTCTGCACGCTTTTCAAGATTTTCAATTACTTGAATATCCGGGTAGTTTTTATAGACCTCTTGGAGGCTTCTATATCTAGAAAGCATCTCGTTAATTTCAGGAAGGATTTCCTTAAGTTCTGTTTCTTTGCCGTTAGTATCCTTAAGCGAAATTTTTAGAGTATCGACGAAAGCCTGATTTTGAGCGAACATATTTTGAAGATGGTCATATTGGCTTTTCAATGCTTCGTAGCGATCGTCTTTTTGTTGAAGTTCAAAATTTAAATTATCAATAGTTTGAGGATTGTACTTTTGATATTTTTCTTTTAATTGTTCTACATAATTTTTTTCGTCATCAAAAACTTCTTTTTCAATCTCCCAATTGCTCTTATCCGTATTGAATTTTTGACGTTCTTTCTCAAACGCAACTCTTTCATCGCCTAACCTTTTAAATTCCTCCTTTAGGCGTGTGCATTCCTCCTCCCATGCTTTTGCGGCTTCCATTCTAGCATCTGCAACAATCTTCAACTTACTTTTCTCGGCTTCTTTTGTTGCTGTATTCTTAATGTTTTCTGCTTCTTCTTCGGCGGCTTTCTTTATATCTGCGGCTTCTTGTTCAGCACCGTTAATTTTTGCCATCGCGGCATTGTATTCTGATTGAATCTTATTTTTTTCACCTGTAAGGCGCGTTTTTTCGGATTCTAGGCCCTGATTATCTTTTTTTAAAAGCTCTTTTTCTTCTTCTGCCACTTTTTTAGCAGCTTCTGCGGCCTCTTTGTCGGCGTTTGCCTGTTGTAATGCGTCATGGGCATTCTGTACTTGTTTTTGCAGAGCCTCCATTAATTCAGATTTCTTTGAATTGAAATCTATTTCGTTGGTGGTTGCCCCAACGTTGCTGACGGCTTCTTCGACTTTTTCTGGGGTGCTGATATCCAACGGCTTAGGCACACTTTGTACCTGAATCTGGTTTTTCTTCTTATTTTTATTCCTTCCCATTTTTAGTTCCTCTCGAATATTGCGACAAGTTCGTCGGCGAATGAAAAAATATTATCTACATAAGTTGAATAATCGTTTGGCTTGAAGCTGTTCTCCGTATTATTATGAGATACAAGATTTCTTATTTTGTTCAATATTGCCACTTGTTGAAACATTTTTGAAGCGTTGTCGGCCTCAAAAAAATACTTGGTATTTTTTGAGCCTTCATAATAATTCAAAATTAGCAGGTTCATTATTTTTTCTAGCGCTCCATTTCCATGAGATTTTGTTAAATTATAGATAACCTTTCCTAATTGTTTTTTATCCCACTTGGGAAGATCACTGCTTGATAGCAATGTTTTGCTTAATAAATTATTTAGAAAGATTCCCTCTTCTTGTTGTTTTAAATCATGCTCTGCTTGTTTTCCAATTCTTCTCAATTTATAATCTTCATAATCCCTAAAAAAGCGATTTAATAGGTTTTCCACAACATCGCTGCCCAGATCGCCTATAATATGTTTTTGCTCTCGTAAATTAGGATTTCTTTGCATAGCTCCATAACTATAGGATATATTGTCATAAAGTTGCTTAAACTGCTCTTTCTTGCTATAAAGATGTGGCATATGCGCTAGCGCATAGCTATCAAAAGCCATTCGATTCTTATCAAAGTCTCTACATAATTTGACAATTTCTTTTTTTAAGTAGTCTCCTAGACGGGATTCTCCTAAAAAAACATTGGATTGCTCCTTTAACCATTGCATTTGCCGAAGGTAATATTTCTCGTCAATATTTTTCATGTTGAACGGAGATGTGATTCTGTACCCTTCGGGCAATGATGGATCAATGGTGATTTTTACCGTTAAGTAGACATTTTTAGGTCTTGATGATAATTTTTTTACTAATTGCGGTCCTCTGCCGATAATCTCTTTTTCGTTTTCCGATTCCGTTAGAGGGGTGTCAATGGAAGGCTCTGCTTCATCGAAACTATCCAGATCAGAGAACTCGTCTTCAAAAAATGACAATGCTGAAATTTCACTTTGCGCTTCTTCGAGTGAAATTTCGTCATTTTCACGGCGTTTTAATATGTTATTGCATTTTACGAATGTAGAGAATGCTTTTTTTAATTCAGAATTTTTGACACGTATATTTTGGAATGTGTTTTCTTCGTTGCCCTCAATAGAAATTTTGTCAGGGAAAACATCGGTACCTTTTCTTTGGAATAAAGGTGCTTGATCGAAATTTCCTTTGTAAAAGAAGGGTAAAATATCTTTCTTTATCGGGTTTACAAAGAAGTATCCGTATATAGCTTGATCTGATGGACGGTCTTTGACTATTCCCTTTAGGTATTCTATACCTTTATCTGTCAGTTCCCATGGATTGCCTGCTGTTTTTTGAATAAATTGAATTGATTCTAGGTTGGCGTAAATTTCTTCAATAAAAGTCTCTGATGCGTTTAAAGCGTTTGCGACGCCAGCAAGGGAAAAACCGATGGAAATAAATTTCAGCACAGTTTCTTCGTAAACATCTAACTCATCATTTTGAGGAGGATGCACTTCGCATTCTAGGGCAATAGCTGGTATGGCAACGAGGAATGATTGAGTGCCTTTGCTCTCGCATCGGCAATTAGCGATGTTCAATATATCACAATGCATTATAGTATCCTCCATTCTTTTCGGCGCAAACACGATAGAGCGCGTTAATACTTTCAATTGGCTTTAAACATTGCGCATCACCGTATACGGCAAGCTGTTTTTTAGAACGACTAAAGGATACGCATAAGCGGTTAGGTTTGTCTAAAAATTCTAGACTATGTTTTTTCTGAGTGTTGTTTTTAAAGGAGCGAACACAAGAAAGTAAAACATAATCATATTCCTTGCCTTGGAATGCATCAACCGTGCCTACTTCTACTTGTGTTTTTTGTTCGTCATTGATTTTATTTTTCAAACAATCGTTAATTAATGAAACTTGTGCGGAATAGAACGAAATGATGCCGATTGTTGCGTTGGGAGCTTTATTCAGAATTTTAACTACATCTTCGGAAATCCTAGTAGCTTCAATGTTGCGGCTTATTGACTGTCCTGGTTTTTCAGGGCCTTCGGAATTCGGAATATCAATAAAAGCAAGCGCTCGTCCTCCATTGATTTCGGGATGACTTTTATAGAGGTCAAGATTTGCTGACGGGGACATTTTTAGTTTGCCCTCGTAAAACTGCTCACTGACGAATTTACATATATCTGGATGCATGCGAAATTGCTCGTTAAGCATCACTGTTCTAGGCTTAGATTCTTTACTGAACATATCATATAGTCGTTCGAACAAGCTTTGTTCTAATGCAGAAAAGTCTTTGAAATTAGAATCGTCCTTCATTCGCTTGACAACATCTGGTTCTAGCATATGAGGCAATTGCTTATGGTCGCCGACTAAAATAATTTTTTTGCCCATGGACATGGGGATAAATAGGTCTAACGGATTTGCACGGGCCGCTTCATCGACGACAACTAGGTCATAAATTTTATCGCCGATACTATGCAAATTAAGGCTGTTTTGGCAAGTTGCGGCTGTTGTCATTGAATATTTTTCGACAATGCTTTCGTATTCTTGTTCGAGCCTGTCTATAAATTCGTCTAAAATTAATGCTTTACGACTTTCGTTATCTGGGAACAAATTCATGTATTGCTCGTTAAAGCAATATGACATGGATAAAAGGCAATCGTCAATGACCTTTTGATCGTTAATATCTATGGAAATGGGTTCTTTACAGTAAATCTTTTTAAGATTGTTGACTAAGACCACATAATTTTGAAAATCACAATTAGAAAATGAATTGTTACAAATTGAATCCAAAAGATCGAAGTCGGCTTGCTGTAATTTTAATTCGTTACGACGTAAATTAAGTATCGCTCGAAGTCTTTTGGCATTAAGAACACCGTCATCCATAAAGGACGTTGTGTCAAGTCGCTGTGCCTCTAATTTTTTTTCTAATGGGTCTTTGATAGGGACTTCTATAGTGTTGTTGGAAAATTTATTTTCTACATCTTTGATTATAGCTGTTGCTTTTTTTATTAAATTTTCATCATAAATGATTCCGTTAAAGGATAAATAGCTTTTTAAAACTTCGGCGGCAAGTTTTAATGATTTTTCAGGATTTGTCTCGTTTTTGTATTTTAAGAATTTTTCGGCCATCATTTGACGTTTTTGATTTAATGACCGCACTGAAGTGTTTTTTGTATTTTCTAGAATGTTGGAACGGACTCCATCTAGCCAGGATTGTAAAGATTTTTCGTATTGGTCTCTAACATTTTCTTTTGCTCGGCGCGAGATTTTCCTATAGGCGGGCAGGTCCCCTTGAAGAGGGGCTGAAATAGCATTATCTACAGCTTCGTTTTGGAAACTGGTAATCAATATCTTGGGGCTATGGACTATATATTCGGGGTTCAATTTTTGTTTTTGACGTTCTTCGTCTTCAAAAATTTCACGGAATCTTTCGCAAATTCCCTTAATGACGGTTGTTTTGCCTGTGCCGGGAGGCCCCTGTATGACTGCAAAATCTGGCGTGTTTATTGCCAGATTAATTGCTTTTTCTTGTCGTTCGTTGAGGTCGCTTGCTTTTTTAAAGTTTCTCTTTAATTTACTCGATATGGCTCGATGCGAACCCCATTCATAGTAACTACTGGCTCCATTTTCTATGATTGAAATAAGTGATTTGATTGGAGCTTGTCCACTCAAAATGCGTTGCTTGGCTTTTTCGCGACGTATTGCGATAACTTTGTCTCCATAACTATTGAGGCTTAATTCTCCTCTGCTAGGAATATCTTCCCAAAAATCTGATGATTCTAAAAATGTTGTAAGATAACCATCTTGAATACGTCTTATTGTTCCAACAGAGATGCTTTTATTATTATCCCCGATGACGCATAAATCGCGCCCTATATAGCTATTATCAATTTGCTCGTGAATTTTAAAATCAAATGTAAAACCCTCCATGCCGTTATTGACTCTGTAAGATTCATAATTTAAAGAACCAAATTCTTCACAATCCAACTCTAGCGATTTTTTTGTTAATTCACTATAGGCTTCCCAGCGGTTTATATAGGATGTTCCACTGGAAATTCGATTCATGTTGTTGATAAACTCATTATTTGTTGATTCGGAACGCCGAACAAATTTGATTTCAGGGGCGATGACGAACTCTATAGGAAGTGCGCGGTTTTTAAGTTCTCGTTCTTTATATGCGACAAAGGCTTGACCAATGTTCTTTGCAAATAAAAGGCTTCGGGCCGAAACAAGGGCTATTTCGGCAGATTGCTTCTTATTAGTTTTGTTGTTAAGCACAAAAATAGATGGCTCGCCATATCCTTTCCATACATATTTATTTTCAAATCCTTGAATTTTGTCGATGAGATCTTCATTGACCTGAATTTCTATGCTTGTACGATATTCCGTAATTGTAGAAAAAGAATATGACTGTACTTCTAGACTATTTTCATAAACGTTTTCGATAACAAAGAAAAATCTTTGAGTTCCTGATTTTTCAGATTGGATACATTCCAATAAATATTGCGATGTGAATGAATCAGTTTTACAAAAAATAGGATATGCTTGGGCAGAAGTATTTGGACCAAATTGTATTATTGTAAATTTTGTAACATCTCTTGTGAAATCGATTTTGAGAAAATGCCCTATTTTGAAGTCACTTGTAGAACTAAGTGATAGTTTAAACTTTTGCGATTTTGCTGCGCCGAGATTTGAAATATCCATGCTAAACCTCCATGAACATTGCCATTCTTATTAAACCAAATTTCTGATTGCCGACTTCTACTATTGTTGCTGGAGTATCATCACTCATTTCGAAAAAAAGAGTGTCGCCATTTTTTAAGTTAATGGGTTTCATTTTTTCCACAGGTGTAAATTCTGCTTTGCTGTAATTCTTTATTTTTATTGGTTTGTTCAGTCCATCATTGACAAGTGTACAAATTCCATCTCTGCTATAGATTGTTAAGCATTTTTCGGCCACGCTTTCACCTATAGAATATGATTTTTCTCCTATTATATAAAATCGGGGAATGCGGTTTTTGAAATTTTCTTTGATGATAAAGCTGCTGGTCGAAGATTTTTTTGTTATTGTTGCTTGTTTTTTTATTTCAAAATCATGGTAAGATTTTTTATAATCGTCTCCTTCAAAAAAGAAATCGTAGAACTGAATTCTCGCTTTGGGTTTGGATTCCCCGTCGCACCATGGGCATGGATTCCATTCTTTCCCTGTTTTTCGGGGATAATGCCAAGCGCCGCAATGTGGGCATTTTATGACATTGTTGCTGGCTTCGATTAGTGCGAATTCAAATTCCTTTGCCGATGGGCGTTTGATTCGGTTGAACATTCCGTCTTTAAAGCAGCGACTGAATAACTTCTTAAGCCGAGTTGTAAAAACAACATCTTCTGGGAGCAGGTGGGTTGAATTTTCGGGTGTGATATACTCGCATTCTCCGGCAAGAGCTTTAGCCTCATCTTCTGGAGAACCGTTCACAATTTCATCACTGATGTAAGGATGCCCTACTCGTAGGAGTTCGTAAAGAATGACTGCCAAGGAATAGTTGTCTGAAAAAATGTCTGGTGTATTTATTCCCTTTATTACTTCTGGAGCTATGTAGCGAGGGGTGCCTAAAACGGTGCTTTTTCCCCTGCCCGCTACGTAGATGTTATCAATGTCAATCATCTGCACCGAGGCTCCATTTTTTGTGCTTACAAGTATGTTTTTCCCAGAAATGTCGCAGTATGAAAGATTTCTGCTTTCGAGGTCTCCAAAGGCCGATGCTATCATCCAACCCAAATAGAGTCGGCTCAAAAAGCCTTTCCCCTTGTTATACCATTCATGAAAAGGTTGATTTGGATCAGGAAGTAAGTAGGTGTCTAAAGGGTCGTGATCAACAACGCGTTTCATCACAAATCCCACATATGGTTCGCACAGCAAATCTTCAACATGGACAAAATTTGAGGGCAACTTCACGTTTTTTACGAAACGCAACTGTTCCATAATATGGTTTCTAGCAAATTCTGCATGATAAAGCTTTACAACGAAATTCCCGGTGTCATCTTCATATACAACCCCTTGAGCCCCTAAGCCAATCTTTTGGGAAAGGCTGTATTTTTTACCGCTTTCGCCGATGACGGTTGTTCCCTGCAGATTGTCAATTCTATTTTCCATATTTGACAACTCCAATGCTTTTATCGTCGAACGATGTTTTTGAAATCGCGTTTATGAAGGATTCTAATTCTACGCGTAGTTCACTTGCTGGTACTCCCGATTCCAATTCCTTGACGAATTCAAGTTCCTTGTCTGCTTCTATCCCATTGGAAAAACCGTCTGTGCAACACGCGACGACATACGGTGCGTCTTCTAATTGGATCTTTTTATGACAAAAACATTCTGGTGAAAAGGTGCTGTTTAAGCAATCTGTTTCGTTTAAAAAAGCTGTTTCGTAACTTTCTGTAGCAACTTGTTTGGATGTTGATGAAAAAATGCAAAAACCATCGCCAACAGAAACTAGCAATATACTATTTCCGTATTTAAATGCAGCCTTTACTGTGGCGCAATAGTCGTCAAGGTTTTCTCCAGCTAATATAGATTGCCATTCAGTCCAAATATTTTGAGCGATTTGTCTAGAATCAAAATTAAGGGCGTGAGCTTTGATGGTGTTGAATGTGTTTATGCAAGAATCAATGACGGCTTTAGAACCTCTATCTGCGTACTTACAAGAACCGACTCCATCGGATACCGCTAGGACGAAATCTCCATCCGCTTCTCTAAAATCTGCGGAATCCTGATTTGGCAGATTCTGTGTTTGGTGGGTCGTTCCAACATCCGAGAGGGTAATGAAAGTCGTGTTAGCCCTTTTTGATTCCTGAACGATCATATAGTGATATCCTCTTCATCCATCAAGCTGATTGGGGCGACCACGGATACATTGTTTGGAGTTGCGCTTGTAACACGGGCGATAGTAGACATAGTCACCCAGCGGAAAAAACTAGCGATTCCCTTAGCTCCATTGGATTTGATTACGGGAATTTGGTCGTTTTTCACAAAAGCCTTCAGCATATCCATATCGGCATCGTCGCCAATACCCATGGCAAGGCGCTGGCTTTTGGATGTGCGTTGTCCAGAATGGAGTTTGGCTAAAGGAACCCAATTGTTATAATCATGACTGCTGGGGGAATCTGTGGGTATTCCGTCGCTAATAAGCACAATGGTTGGAGCGTATGCTCGGGAGGATACCACCGCACGATCCTCAATCATTGTGTAGACTAGGTCAAATGCTCCTCCCATAGGGGTATTCCCCTCGGCAGTCAATTCGGTTAATGAAACATTGGCCAAGTCCGCGAGTGGCTGAACCACGTTAATAGTGTTGTTCCCAAAGGATATTACACATAATTGAAATTTTCCCCTAATGTCGGTCACGTTGCTTAAAGAAGAAACCATATCTCTTAGAGCTAGATTTAGTTCTTGAATCTTCGCTCCAGACATACTTCCGGACACATCAGCCAATACAAAAATAGGTAATGGACGTGCTTCCTGTGCAACGAAACTGTTTAATCCCATTTTAGACCTTCCTTTTTATGCATATATACATTTTTTTTACAAATGATGCATGCTGTTAAATGCGTTTTCTTAGACGTTACTGCAAAAGTTGTGCCAAGTCTATGAATGCTGTTTTTGTAGCGTTTTTCGTGTTTTGAATATCTAGAATGCGAAAAGTTTTTCTTATTTGTATAAAAATTTTTCGTATATTTCAATTGGTATGAAAACGAAAATCACATTGCTCACTTGGATGGCTGTCAATAACGATCCT
>AUXO013044473.1_pt1 | contig 12450 bp, 31 predicted proteins | sample 768731 | NCBI WGS metagenome assembly AUXO01 (sample SAMN02715735, study PRJNA202380) | gut metagenome | biome: sheep rumen | host: Ovis aries | place: New Zealand: Palmerston North | reverse complement strand
GTTTATATATATATCGTTTTTATTTTGAAATAGGGGGTGTATCAAATACTTCTAATGAAACTATATTAACTGTATTAATAAATATAGTTGTATTATATTTTGTCTCTAACATAAGAGTACTCATATTATCTAATGCACTAATGAGTGCATCTTTATCTATCTTATCTTTTAACTCTACATCAAAGAAGTTTGTATCAGTTAATATTCTTATTATCATTTTAATATCTCCTTATTAGTTGACCTGTCTCATCAAACTCTAATCCATCAGCAGTAGGTTGTACTCCTTCATGTATGATAGCATGACACTCTCTACATACTGGCATTAAGTTATGTTCTCCTAATGTTATATCAGGATCATTAATGTTAGTAGGATTTAACCAGATAATATGATGGACTATTTCAGCTGGTCTCTCATGACACTTCTGACATAAGTAATGATACTTAGCCATCATATAATCTCTTGTCTTTATCCAATTAGTTGATTGATAGAATTTCTTAGCCCATTCCTTTGCCATAATTACCTCATAGAAAAAGTGCCACTTGCAATAAGTAGCACTTGATTTATACTAATTTCATTTTACTCATTATAATATGAAAAACTCTGGGTGTAAATGGCACGCTTTTTGCACGCTTTTTGCATTTTGTCAAGTCTTAGTATCCTAACTCATCTACAAAAGAATTAGGAAATATCCTTACTTTAATTAGGTTTATTAACCTATTTCTATTTCTAGATACTGTTGATACATCACATTCAAGCATTTCTGCTATTTCTTCATGACTTAATTTTTTAAAATATTTTAAGTCAATTATTTGATAGTATTTATCACTTTTTAAATCTTGCAATATATGATTAATTGAATTAATTACTGATTTAGTTCTATGAATAGCTTGTTTTAACTCACTAATTCTTTGTTCGATTATTGTATCTTCATCAACTTTAACCATATTTTGAGATACTACAACAGCAGCTTTACCAGACTTCCTTATACCATAAGTTTTTAAATCTTCAATTTGAAGTTTCATATCACTTATTGATTTATTTAATAGATCGAAATTATTAAGTAAATATTCAGTATTTTTATAACTATCTTTTACCTTTTTAATTAAGTTTCTTTCTTGAAGCTCATTTATTACTATTTTAACTACTTCAGATTCAGTCATATTTCCTCCACCCTTTCTATTTGTAAAACATAATATTCTTTGTTAGGTTCAGCACCCCATTGTTCTTGACCATAACCTTTGAAACACATAACATAACATTTTATTTGTGGTGCATTCTTTGAATAACCATTTTTAAAAATTACATATCCAGAACGGACAATATCAAATTCGTATGATACTGTACTTTTCAAGTGGTGAAAAAATCTTGTAGTCCAATAATCTTTAATCTCTCTATATTCTTCCTTTTTTTCACCGCTTTTTATCATATCAAACCATTTTTTCTTAATTGGTAATATCAACATATTTATTTAACCCCTCAATTATCATTGAATGGACTTGTTGGTTCTATTGCCAAGCTTCTTGTGGTCCACATTGAAGCTTCTTGAATTTTTGTTATTACTAACGATTTTTCTCTTCCATCCTGTAAGTTTTCATCTATTACATTTAATAGCTCTTTATATTTTGAATTTATTTCATTTAATCTTGCTTTTTGATAATCTCCAAGACCATAATTACATATAATTTTATTTCCTAAATTCATAGTTTCCCTCCTAATCTACAAATAACATATAATGCACTGCTGCAGTTAATCCAATAAAAACTCCTATTCCAAGTAGTGTTATTACTACATATGTCCAAATCCTTGTTAATTTATGTATAAGCTCGAGATCTTTAAAATAATAAAATTCACACTCTATAGAATCACCTATAGATATCATACTAATAGAAATAAATATAACTATTATTGCAGATACAATCCATTCACTCATTACTCATTCTCCTATTATCATCTTCGTAAGTAATCATTAACCTTAAATTACCAAGTTCATTATTTGCTTGTAAAATAATAATATCCATTGTTTCAAGTAAATTATTTTTTATAGTTTCTTTATCTTTTTCAAATTCTTCAAATAATTTATTAATTAGTTGTTCTTTCACTTTTCCTCCTTTAATTTTTATTAACAATATTTAGTACTATTTCTTTAGTAATATGCCCTTTTAAATCATTGATTTCTTTTCTTAAGTCGTTCTTAAACTGTTTTAGTCCATCTCTTTGAATTTTTTCAATTTGCAAATTAATATTTCTAGTTTTTAATTCCAAATCATTTTTTTCATTTTCTAATTCATTGATTTTTCTTTTTTGTTTTTCTATCTTTTCTTCCAGTTTCCCAATTTCTTTATTTCTTTCTTCTATCCTTGCTTTATATTCAGATAATGTAACTAATGTCAACTCGTATTTTTTTTCTAATTCTTCAGCTTCTTCTAATTTTCCCTTTAGTTCTTTATTTTGCTTATCTAAATCTTTAGTTAATTTAAATTCATCAACTAAATATCTCTTTATATCAGCTACCTTAACTTTTCTTGAATATTTTACTTTGTTTATCAATGTCGGTAAAAATTGATTTTTTTCTTTATTCATTATTAATCACCTACTTTATTTAACACTTTCATAATAATAATCAACTGCATCTTGAATATCATTCTCTAATTGTTTATAGTTACATACATAATATAATGATTCGTCTTTATTAAAACTCCAAATTACTTTATATTGTGTTGCATTATATTCAGGTTTTTTTACTTCTAAATAAATACCTCGATTTAATTCTACAAATTGATAATCTAAATACCATTTATTTAGTTCTTGCGTTACAAGTTGCTTAAGTTTATTTGAATAATATTTGTCTAATAATTTCTCAATTGATTTCATATCCTATACTCCATATTATCAAACTGTTCTTTTGTTACTATTGATTTTATTTGAGTATCATATAATTGACTTATAAAATCTTCATCAGCATATCTTATATGTGCTTCTTTTAATTTGTGGTGGCTTATTTCAAAAACATCATATACTTTTTCTATTAAATAACCATTAACATAATCTCCATCTTCTATTAAATCTATTATGTTTGAACTTGATTTAATTATTTCACTTTGTGATATTACATTTTCGTAACCTTCTAAATGATCATAAGCAATATATCTATCAATTACTATTAATTTTAAACTTTTAACTTCATTGTCTATATATTTTGCTATTCCATATTTAGTTCTTACATAATCTCCAATTTTTATATCCATAATTCTCCTTATACATCATGCAAGATAACCAGAATATTATATTGCACGAATTCTATATTAATTTTTTCTTTATTTTTAAGCATTTAATTTATATTTTTACTAAAAAATACTTTTTATAATTTTTAATACCTATTTTTTATAAATTATTTACCAAAATAAAGCCACCAATTTAATATTGATTTAGTTAATTGTGTTGATTTCATTTCTTTTATAGTTTTACTATTTTCAATATAAACATTAATTTCACTCTTAACCAATTCATTGCTATTTAAATCTGGATAAACTACTAATAAAGTTGTTAAATCAGCATCTTTGACTAAATTGTTATATGTTTCTTGTTCATAATTCATATATACTCTAACTGTATCTTTTACTTTTTCTTCTATTTTTTTATTTTCTTCTTCATACATTAATATTTTTTTATCTACTGTATATGGATAAAATATTAACATTATAAACATGGCTAATGCACCAAATACTGCAATCGATGTACTCACAACTGGTAAAATATCACAATCAATATCTAACTCAAATACTTTTACTGAAACAATAGCAACAACTATTGATAATATAATTATTAAACTTATCATTCTACTTTTCCTCTTTTCTTAATTTATTTAATTCATCTATTATTTTCGTTTGATTTCTTATTAATTTATTAATTAAATTTTGATAAATTATTATATATTTCATAAACATTTCTTCGTTAAAATTATACGGACTTTTTAAATCATCAAAACTAATGATATCTGTATTTTCATCTATTTCTTCTAATTCCAATTTTTTATTTTCTTCTTGAATAATATCTATTTCTTGGAGTAAGCATCTTTCCATATAATATAATTCAAATGCATATTTTAGTGTTTTTGTGTTATCATCGCAGTCTCTATAAATACCTTCATCAAAATAATATATGTGTCCTTTGTATTTAATTTTTTCAGGTACATCATCATTATTTGCTAATTTATTTAATAAGTCTATTAATTTCATTAGATCTTCATCCTTTCCATTTTTAGTCTTTTCTCTTTATTACTTGTCATTGTATATATTCTGGTTGTTTCCAATTTAGAATGTCCTAATATATCAGCTAATTCATCTAAACTGCCACCACTTGCCATATATTCTTTAGCAAATAAATGTCTCCATCCATGTGGTTTTATTTTATCTTTGTTAATTCTTGCATATCCTGCAATTCTTTTTAATCTTCTCCACACTGTATTAGCTGGAATCATGCTATTAGGATCATTTGGCTTAGATGGCATTCTAAATATATAACCTTCTTTAATTTTGTGACTTTTACAATATTGTTTTATTTCTCTTTTTAAGTCATTCCTAAGTATTATTTTTCTATTTTTACCTTTGTTTTTAACACTTATATAATTATCAATATTTTCAACTTTAAATGCCTTTAATTCTTGACATCTAATGCCTGTATAGGCGAATATCTTAATGATTAAATACATATCTTCTAATCCTAGTTTATTCGCCCATCTAAGCATTCTTTTATGTTCTTGTTCCCAAATAGGATCATCTATCGATGTTTTTTGTTGTATTTTTTGTTTCTTTAAGAATAAATCTTTATAACTTAAGTATTTAAGAAATTTATTTATTAAAATAACATATTTATTGTAAGTAGCTGGCATATAGGTTTCTTGTAAATAATCTCTATACTCTAACAATAATTCTTTATTTAAATTGAACTCATCAGTTTTAATAAAATTAATAAATTTATCAACAGCTTGTCTATAATCTATTAAAGTTTTTTCAGCATACTCACTTAATTTTAATTCATAAATATATTCCTCTAATTTATCTCTTAAATATTGCTTATTCATCCTTATCACATTCCTTTGGAGGTGAGGTAGTCTTATATATCATTTGTCTGTTTATTCTATTACCATTGTCATCATATACATTTCTAAATACATAATAAATTGTATATCTAGGATATTTTTTATAAATCTTATAGGTCAATCTTACATTTTTATCTATCATTAATTATCCTCAAAATACAACTTTCATATTTAGCAGATAGTATTCTTCATCAAATACTCTAAATAAATCACTTCGTTTATTTTGAATTTCTTCGTAAGTTTCAAAACTTAGTAATATTTGTTTAGGTGAATAACCATAGAATATAACAAATAATTCTAATCTCCTCATAATTTCATTTAGCTTGTCCTCTAATTTATCAAATTTTATATTTTTTGCTAAAACTGTGTCTTTTTGATCGTATCTCATCTTACTCACCCTCCGACATAATATAATTTTTAATTAATACATAATCTCTAGCATCTATCTTACCATCGTTATTAACATCGTAGTGATATGGTGAAATTTGACTAGAACTATCTAAAAAGCAACCTATTATAATCAAAACAATTAGGATTAATCCAGTAAGAATAAGTTGCCATATTCTTAAAATATCTTCCATATTATTCTTCCTCCTCTAAACTAGCTAAATATTTATTAGCTTTATTTTTACTCATGCCACAATGTTTTTGAAAATAAGCTGTAAGAAACCCTAATCTCTTGTTATACTTATCATCCTTGCATCTTTTAACAATTGTTTTACTACCATCTTCCCAAAATAGGATAGTTGCACCTTTATTAATAATGTATCTTTCAGGTAATTCATTTATATAGCTAATTCTTGCATAGGGAACAGTTATATAAGTTGGTGGAAGTTTTAATAAACTAGCTTTAAATGCATCTTCCATTATCTTATCTGTTGGAAAAGAAGCATTTATGTTCTGTGCTATCTCTTCTTCAATTGATTTAGGCAAAATAAGTTCTGTATCCATAATATTACATCACCTCCAATTCATTTACTTTATTTAATGTTTCTTGATAAATAGCCAATATCTCACTATTTCGATATTCTACTTCATTAAATTTATAAGCTTTTTTTACTTCATAAATAGCATCTAATAAATAAGTTTTTATTCCTTTTACTTGATTTTCTTTTACTTTTAATTTTTCGTTTAATTCTTCTACTGACATTGCAGTACCTCTCTTTCCCATTTTTTTAAAAATCTTTTTTGTTCTGGAGTAGTATCCATATTATTTTTAGTTCTTTGTTGAACTACTTTGTTATCCCTAACTTCAACTGTCACTAACGATTTACTTTGATCTTCCAATAATCTCATAAAGTAAATATCACACTTGTTATTAACAACTCTTTCAACATAAGTTTTAACACAATTATTTTGTTGGCTTGATTCATCAATCATTTCTTCAACAGATTTAGTAGGGAATATGATAAACTTTTTGTTTTGATATATATTTCTCTTTAATGACTTATATTTAGCATTAATTTTTCTGTCATTGCTTTTATTTTCATTTATAGTTATTAGATTTTGTAATTGATCGTGCTTTTCTTTTAATTTAGATGGATAAAGTATTTTTTTATCCCTAAGGTCATATTTTAATTTCTTGCAAAAACCTAAATAATCAAGATATTCATGTGTATTAATTGGATTTAATTTATACTTATATAAATCAGTTGGTTTACAATATTTTAATAATTCGTCTAATCGATAACCAAAACTATCAAGATATCTTATTAAACCAATATCGGCAATTTTTATTTGTTTTAAAATATCTAATTCATCATAAGTTATATTGTTATCTTGCATAAATTTTAGATAACTTTTATCAATACCAAACACTTCATTAAATTTTCCTTTTTTAAATTCATCATATCTTGCAGCTAAGTTGTATAGCTTTGCTTTATTTAACATTTCAAACACATAATTATTTGTATTAACAGCATCAATTACTTCACATATATTTATTTCATCAGTATTACTTAATAATGGCTTTAAACTAAAATATTTTGGCTTTAATACATCATCAATATTGTCAGAATAGAATTTGCCATAAAATACATCTAATGAATCAGTTCTAACCCATTTTGATACTTCTTCCCAATAGCTTATATACCAATAACCTGATGTATTTCTTCTCATTGTATTAATTTTTGCTGTAATTCCTAGTTCACCAGATAGATAAATAATTTGCCACGCATATTCAGTAAGATAATGATTATTTTTTTGCATATTATATGGTTTTTCACTTCTCAATTCAAACGCCCTAATTAAATATGCTTTCCCAAATCTATCTTCGTATGGTTGAATCAAATTTAAATATTGTTTATTATCGTAATATTGTATATTAAATCTTTTTAGCAATAATTTGCTATTACAATAAGGACATATATCATATTCATTTATTTTTTTATTGGTCGTATAACTTTTTTTACACATACTACATTTACAAGTACCTTTTTGCTTAAAACCTAAATTAATCTTTAAACTATCAATCCATTCATTAAATCCTTTAGGATAGCTATTGGCATTGCAAAATTCAGTTATATATCCAATAATTTCTCTATCTTGTTTTTTTACATACATTAGAATAATGTTAGTTGTCCTTCAGCAACCCACTTTTGTGATTTATCTATATTTTTCTTAGTTGTCTTATTTTCTTCATTAGACTTATTTCTAGTATTTGTTTCATTTGTTGTTTTAGTTGATAATTCTAATTTGTCATTTGTTTCATCAAAGTAATGAATAGCCCAACCATATACAACCTCATCCTCGACCATTGCCATTCCATCATGTGATTGTTTTTGAGCTTGTCCTTTTATAAATTCTGTCATTTGTTTTAATGATTTTTCTTCATTTAAATATTTATCGTTCATATCTTCTCTAGATGTAAGATATTCAATTATTTTTAATAATGCTTTATCTTTAATTTCTGCAGCTAATGCTTTTATTCTTTCTATTCCTTCCACAATTATCACCTCTCTCTGAATAATTCAATACATAATCTAACTGATTATCTTTTAAAGTAATAAACCAATTACAGTGAAGCATTAAAACATATTTTTTGCCTTTTTCGTGTAATAGATTATCCAACTCTTTTCTTGTCATATTTACCTTCCTAATTTTTTATGTCTAGAAGCTCTCATCTGGGCACCTGCATTCTTTAAACTCTGTTTACTTGGCTGTATAATTGCATTACCTCTAACCAACGTTTGACCATATTTCTTAAACTGATATTTTTCTATTTTTAATATAAGTTCATTAACCAATTGAAATTCTCCATGTTTATCTTTAAAATGCTTTCTAAACTCTTCTCTAGTAGGTAATGGCTTGTCCTTATACTCTTCAAAGTACATATTTAATTTGAATTCTAGCATTTGTTTCACCTACTCAAATACTAGAAATGCTAAAGCAAAACATACTAATGCTAAGAAACAAAGTGTTGCTATTAATGCGCTGCTGAATCTTCCATTTGTTCTTTGATCTTCTTTTGCTATTTCATTTTCTAATTTTTTGAACCATTCTCCAATTCCCTCATATAATTTAATTGCTTTTTCAATTATTTTTATCATTTTAATTTTCACCTTCCCTTTTTAATATTTCTATTTTTTGACTTTCTTTATTGTACCTAGCATATAAAGATACTCTTCTTTTTCCACCTCTTGCTTTTGGTACCAATATTTCAATATCTTTTACTGAGCTTTTATCATCTTTATTTGGATCATGAATTAACATAATAGTATCTGCAGTTTGCTCTAACTCTCCAGAATCTTTTAAATCTTCCATAGTAGGTCTATCTGCACCTGTTCTATTAATTTGAGCTATTAGGAATATCGTACAATCATAATCTTTTGTAATACCATTTATTTCTCTTACTACTTCACCTATTCTATCTTTATCAGATTGATTTTTATTAGTTTGAACGTATCCTACATAGTCAATAAATACTATTAAATGTTCTTCTCTTTGCTCTTTAATAATTTTGGATTTGATAGATTTAATATTTTGTGAACCATTAACTATCTCATATTTATAGTTATAAATGTTAATGGCACTTTTTCTAATTGACTGCTCTTGAAAATCTGTTTTTGATTGAATGATATCCTCAATTTTAATTCCCGATTCTATTCCAAGCATTCTTTCATATATTTCACTCTCAGTCATTTCAAGATTAAAATATAGACACTTATATTTTTTAGATAAATCTACAAACATATTAATTGCTAATGCAGATTTTCCCTCACTTGGTCTAGCTGCAATAATATTAACTGTTTTAGCTTTTAGTTTAATTCTCTTCGACAACTCATTCATACTACTAAACTCAATATATTTGTCTTTTTTTCTTACCATATCTAGCATCTCAGGTGGTGTAATTTTATTTTTCTTTTTTATTATTAAATTCCTGTTATAAATTTCGTTTAATTGACTTATCAATTCCTCTTGATTAATTTGATTAGTTTTATAATTATCTACAATTATTGATATATGGTAATTTCTGTAATTATCTTGTAATTGTTCTTGATAGTCATAAAATCTTGATGGAAAAACTTCTAATGTAACTAATTGAGCTAAATAATTAACCATTTTACTTTGACTATCTTGGCTAGGAAATGCAGCTGTCATCATTGCCATATCTAAATGTTTGTATTTTTGATAAAATGTTTTAAAGAATTTTAATACATTTAGATTATCTGGATTCATAAAACAACAGTCATCAATATATAAATCGTTTATCAAATCTGGTTTTGATAATATACAAGATAGTAAATGTTTTTCGATATCAAGCTGGTTCATATTCTACCTCTCGTTTATTTTGATTGCTGTTTCTTCTTTCCCAAGTTCTAACTGCTGCTTTCCAATCTCTCATTTTGTTTTTACCAACTTTCCAACCTACTGATTCATAATAGTTAATGAAAGATTCTGCATCTATTTTATTGTTTCTTTCTTGGCAGTATTTTTTAACATCTTCTAAAGATGGTTTTGAAAACTTTTCTTTATATATTTCTTTTATATATTCTTCTTTATTATTCTCTTTAACATTTTTGTTAATAGGGTCATAACAATTTTGATAAGGGGTATTATCAATTTTGTTAATAGGGGTATATGCATCATTAACGAATAAATATCTTCGTTTAATTTCTTTAGTTTTTCCAGCATATTCAACTTTTGAAACAATGTATCCTTGATCTATTAATTGCTTTATCCATCTTGAAATAGATATTTTACTAACTCCATATAAATCAGCAAAATAATTATTAGTTGCATAACAATATCCTTTTTCATTGCATAAAGAAGTAATTTCTCCATATAAAAGTTTAGTATTAGCTGACAATGTTGTATCGTATCGTACTGTAGCTGGTATCACAGCATAATATCCTGGACTATCCATTACTTATCACACTTTCTATTACATCTCTTTCATGATTGCCGAATATTAACCTTTTTTGTTTATTAAGCCAAGCTTTTCTTTTCATTCTTTTTGCCCTTTTTATGCAATCCCATCCTCTTCTTTCAAGAGCATTAGCAGACTTAATTATTTCTTCAATATCAGTAGCTATCCAATATCCATTCATTCCACTTGATCCAGATTTAGAACAAATTGGTTTATGTAATGTTTCACTATCTCTTATTTTTCTAATATATTTTCTTAATGTATCATCTTTCTTAATATTAAATTTATCCATTATATCTCTTGCTGTTTTCCTATTTTCATATCCAACAGCATTATGTTTTAAATATTCATGTATTTCATAACATATAGGTTCAAGTCTCTTTTCTTGATTTACTTGACTTTTTGTACCTTTTTTGCTATAATTAGATACAGAAAAAGTTTGTCGTGAACTTTTTTCTTTTTTATTTATTGAATCTTTCATATAAGTATCCTCCAGATTCAGCAATTACGAATAATGAAACGACATATACAAGTAACCCAAATGGAGTAAAACCTACTAAATTATTTTCAAAGAATGGTCTTATTGCTACTTGATATGTTCCTTCAATTACAAAATAGAAACCTGCTAACAAAGCTATACAACTCCATATTGCTTTTAAATTTATTTTTCTTTTTTTCATACTATCAATCCCTTTCTATGCTTAGAGCTTTATTAAATTCTTTAATTAAAACTCTTCCAGATAAAGTAATAACACCTTTATCTTTTTCTTTAACCCTTTCATTAATTGTTCTTATAAGTTTGTAACATTTACCTTTTGAGTAACCTGTTATAGTAGCTAAATCATTAGCTGTGTAATATAATTTTTCCATTATACACTCCTTTACATTTTGATTTTTGCAATTTAATTGCAATTTTGTGGTAAAAAAATAATATCATCATATTTAACTGAATAAAGATTAAGTATTTTTTCAATCATTGGAATATCAGGATAAGATTTAAAGTTTTCATAATTATTTAGCGTATATTCACTAATTCCAAGCCTTTTGGCGGCTTCTGCTTGAGTTAAATTTTTGTTAGTTCTTAATGCTTTAAGTGTTAGTCTCATTGGTTACCTCCCTTCATCTTGAGTCTATTATATTGCAATTAAATTGCAATGTCAATACCTTTTTGCAATTTTTTTGCAATTTTTTACATTTTTTCTTGTTTTTTTTGCAATCTAATTATATAATTAGTTTGGAAGGAGTTATAAAATGAGTGATTTAGGAAATAAAGAAGTATTTGCAAAAAATCTAAATCATTATATGAAAGTTAATAATGTCGATAGAAACAAACTTTGTCATGATCTAAATTTTAATTATACAACTGTTAGAGAATGGACTAACGGAACAGCATACCCTAGAATTGACAAAATTGAAGTATTAGCTAACTATTTTGGCATTTTAAAATCAGATTTAATCGAGGAAAATAATAATGAAACTAATACGAATAGTGAACTTGATGAATTATTATTTAGCAAAGCAAAAGAATTATCTGATGAAGATAAAAAAATGATTATAGATATTATTAATGCAATAAAAAGAGAAGTAGATAAAGAAGAAAATTCAGATTGAGGTGTGGTTTAAATGTTATTAGAATTAATTAATGGTAATATTTCTCAAGAAGAATATTTAAAAATGTATGATATTAAATTATTATTTAAAAAATTACCAAGAAAAGTTTATGGATGTGTATTTAATTATAAAAATTATAATTTCATAATAATTAGTACTTGTTTGTCAGATAGAAAACAAAAGGACACTTTACTACATGAATGTGCACATATTGAATTAAAGCATTTATATAAAAGAAAATATTTATTAGAATTTAAAATAGAAGGACTGGAAGATGAAGCTGATAAATATATTAGTTCTATATTGAACGAATTAAATGATTAAAAATATGCTAGTACAGGTATTTTTAAAATAGATGTAGGAAGTGAGGTG
>AUXO014013560.1_pt1 | contig 12451 bp, 12 predicted proteins | sample 768731 | NCBI WGS metagenome assembly AUXO01 (sample SAMN02715735, study PRJNA202380) | gut metagenome | biome: sheep rumen | host: Ovis aries | place: New Zealand: Palmerston North | reverse complement strand
GCCGTCATCTGCTTCAACAAAACCGCCATATTCTGCTTATATTGCTCCGAAGCACTGTCACACGACAGCATGCCGCTGACATAGGCGCCGTAATCTTCATTTACCAACAGCTGCATGTAGTGTATCGCCGCCTTATCTGGGTTTTCATGTTTAGAAACAGGTTTATGCCTGCCACACGACGCAACCAAGAGGCACGCAAGACAAAGAAACAAAGAAAAGAGCCTCATTTCTGACGGATAAAAATGTTGATTGGCGTTCCACAGAAGTCCCATTGTTCGCGTATCTTGTTCTCAAGGAAACGGTAGTAGGGCTCTTTCACATATTGAGGCAAGTTTGCATAAAACACAAACGAAGGAATCTTCGTGTTTGGCAACTGTGAACAGTATTTTATCTTGATATACTTTCCCTTAACCGAAGGAGGGGGATATGCTTCTATGAGTGGCAGCATGTATTCGTTGAGACGCGTCGTGCCAACCCGCTTCTTCCGGTTCAAATATACGTCCTTGGCTTTTTCAAGTACACGATAGATGTGCTGATTAGTCAGTGCTGAACCGAAAACTATGGGAAAGTCCACAAAGGGAGCCATCCGGTTGCGAATAGCAGCCTCAAAGGTCTTGATAGCTGCCGAAGATTTTTCCACAGCTATGTCCCATTTGTTCACAAAGACCACCAGACTCTTCTGATTGCGCTGTATGAGTTGGAATATGTTCATGTCCTGAGCTTCTATGCCCCGTTGCGAATCAATCAAAAGCAGGCATACGTCGGAGTTTTCTATAGCCCGGATAGAACGCATCACAGAAAAATACTCAATATCTTCGTTTACCTTGTTCTTTTTACGGATACCGGCCGTGTCAACCAAATAGAAGTCGAAACCAAATTTGTCGTAGCGTGTATAAATAGAGTCACGCGTCGTTCCAGCTATATCTGTTACAATATGTCTGTCCTCTCCAATAAAAGCGTTAATCAGACTGCTTTTTCCCACATTGGGACGTCCGACAATGGCAAACTTGGGTAAATCCTCCTGAATCTTTTCTTCGGGCACATCTTGCAGTTTTGATACCACTTCATCCAGCAGGTCGCCCGTGCCACTTCCCGTTAAGGAAGACACACAGAAAGGTTCGCCCAGACCAAAACTGTAAAACTCGGCAGCTTCATAGCGTTGGGCGTTATTATCCGTCTTATTGGCAACCAGAATAACTGGTTTCTTTGAGCGGCGAAGGATTGCAGCCACTTGGTCGTCCAAGTCTGTTATGCCGTTAGTCACATCTACGAGAAACAATATGACGTCACATTCCTCCGTAGCTATAATTACCTGCTTGCGTATCTCATCTTCAAACACGTCATCTGAATTTACCACCCAGCCACCTGTATCCACGATGGAGAATTCCTTACCACACCACTCCACTTTACCATACTGGCGGTCGCGAGTGGTACCTGCTTCATCGCTAACGATGGCTTGGCGTGTATTGGTCAGACGATTGAACAGCGTTGACTTACCTACATTGGGGCGACCCACTATTGCTACCAAATTTTCCATATATATGATAACTTATATCAGATTAATCCAAATTATAACCAAACGTACTCAATTCTTTGTCTGAGTTACGCCAGTCCTTGTCCACTTTGACAAAAATACGAAGAAAAACTTTCTTATCCAAGAATCGTTCTAATGACTTGCGGGCTTCAGATGACACTTTCTTCAGGGCAACACCGCCATGTCCAATAATGATGCCTTTCTGGCTGTCACGCTCAACATAAATTACAGCTCCGATGCGCACGAGTTTATCTTCATCTTTGTAGTCTTCAACTACAACCTCGACAGAATAAGGTATCTCTTTATCGTAATAAAGCAGTATTTTCTCGCGAATGATTTCGGAAACAAAGAAACGCATCGGCTTATCCGTCAACTGGTCTTGTTCAAAATAGGGCGGATTCTCAGGCAGAAGTTCCTTAATACGACGCATCACATTGTCAACGTTGAATTTTGCTTTGGCGGAAACAGGATAAATTTCAGCGTCGGGAATCTTCGCTTTCCATATGTCAACCAACTGTATGAGTTTTTTCTGATCAATCAGGTCAATTTTGTTGATTAAAATCAACTTAGGTACCTTCAAGAAATTCACCTTATCAATAAAGTCTTGATTCTTTTCGATATCTTCGACAGCATCGGTGACATACAGCAATACATCTACATCGGTCAATGCCATCTCACTGAAATTGCGCATTGATTCCTGCAGTTTATAAACCGGCTTAAGCACTCCAGGAGTATCAGAAAAAACAATCTGACAGTTATCCTGGTTTACAATGCCCATAATGCGGTGTCTGGTTGTCTGCGACTTGAACGTGGCAATGGATATACGCTCACCGACAAACAAATTCATCAGTGTAGATTTACCGACATTAGGATTTCCTACAATATTAACAAAACCTGACTTAAATGCCATACCGTATAAATGTCAAAAAAACGCATCAGTTTCTCAAGAGATGCGTTTTATGATTAAATGAACAGAATATTATTTCTCAACAGAAGCACCATCGTATGCCCAAGTCATATATGCTGCTCCGGAAACAAATCCTGCTCCAAAAGCAGTCAGCACTAACTTGTCACCTTTCTTTAGTTGCTTCTCATAATCCCAAAGAGCAAGCGGCAATGTACCTGCACTGGTATTACCATATCGCTGGATGTTGAGCATAACCTTCTCCATAGGCAATTCAAGACGATGAGCCACAGCCTGAATTATGCGAACGTTAGCCTGATGTGGAATAACCCACGCAATGTTTTCATTGTTCAAACCATTACGTTGTGCTATCTCTGCCGTTAAATCGCTCATTGCCGTCACAGCATATTTAAAAACGGTGCGACCTTCCTGATGGATATAATGCATCTTGTGGTCAATCGTAAAATATGAAGGAGGACACACAGAACCACCGGCTTTGAGACATAAGAATGGGAGACCTTTACCATCTGTTCGCATAATGGAATCCTGCCAACCGAGACTTTCGTCCTCAGAAGGCTCTACCATTACAGCACCTGCGCCATCGCCAAAGATAGGACACGTTGCGCGCTCTGTATAATCGACAACTGAAGACATTTTATCAGCACCGATTACCATAATACGCTTATACCGTCCACTTTCAATCATTGCTGCAGCCAAGTCCATCGTATATAGGAAACCACAACACGCAGCTGAAACGTCGAATGCAAAAGCATTCTTCAAGCCCAAGTGACCTAATACGATTGATGCAGTAGATGGGAAATGGTAGTCTGCAGTTGACGTGGTCACAATCACACAATCGATGGAATCAGGGTCATATCCTGTCTTCGCCATCAATTGTTTGGCGGCTTTACGGGCCATGTAACCTGTACCAAGTCCCTCTTCATTCAAAATTCGGCGTTCTTTAACGCCAATACGTGTCATTATCCATTCGTCACTCGTGTCTACCATTCGCGAAAGTTCTTCATTCGTCAGAACATATTCGGGAACGTAGCCTCCGACGCCGGTAATGACCGCACGAATTTTTCCCATAACCTTTTTTATTCGGCTACAACTTCCTGTTCAACGGCCAGTTTACCTCTGTAATAGCCACATGCTCCGCATACAGTGTGATATACGTGCCATTCGCCACAATTTGGACACTTAGCCAATGTAGGTGCTACGGCCTTATCATGGGTTCTTCTCTTCAGTGTTCTTGTTTTCGATTGTCTTCTTTTAGGATGTGCCATTTTAAATGTATTTTTAGTTATTATTATCCGTTCAGAGCTCTCGGTCAAGGTTAATAAACCATATAACTATTGAGCTTATTCATCATTTCTACATCACATTCACCCTCAGCATGCATATGCTGAATTGGAATAGCCAAAGCAATAAAATCATATATGAGCGGGGCTAAATCCAGTGAGCCATCTTTTTCGGCAACCACAGCATCTACGCTCGCATCATGATCTGTTGACGCTGTTTCTACATTCACGTCTTGCCGTACTGAGACATTCAGCGACATAGGTTCAAGACAGCGGTCGCAAGGAACCACTACATAGCCTTCAACGCCCACTTGTAATTGATATGAATTACCTGCCTTAGGCGAAATCTCCACATGAGCCAACAAATCGCCTTCTTTTACAATAGCTTGTTCAAGAGCCGAGAAGAATGTATCGTCTATTTTAAAATCAAACGACACTTGTTCCTTTCCGATGGCATTCAAATCAACACGATAGGGCATATTCCACTCGTTTGGCGTGCAAAGTTACTATTTTTAATTGAAATACGCAAAATCATTTCCGTAATTCAATACGAAAAGTTGTTCCTTTTCCTATTTCAGAACTTTTTACGAAGATTTTCCCCTTGTGATATTTTTCAACAATTCGCTTTGCTAACGAGAGTCCCAAACCCCAGCCACGTTTTTTTGTAGTATAACCGGGTTCAAATACGGACTTGAAATGATTTTTTGCTATACCCTTTCCTGTATCTGAAACTTCAATGATTACAAAACCTGTTATTTCGTGAACTGTCAACATGATTTGCCCACGACCAGACATTGCATCTATTGCGTTCTTGCACAAATTTTCTATTACCCACTCGAAAAGAGATGCACTCATGGATATCATAACAGGTGTAGAGGGGAAATTACAAACAATTTTCACTTTGTCGGAACTTCTCAGCGATATATAATCCACCACACGCCACAAGACATCACATAGGTTCTCTTCTCTGAATTCCGGCTGCGATCCAACTTTTGAAAAACGCTCGGCAATAAGATTCAAGCGGTTCACATCTTTCTCCAGCTCTGGTATCATTGCATCTTCAGGGTAGTTTTCCTTCAATATCTCCGTCCATCCCATCAACGATGATATAGGTGTACCGAGTTGATGGGCTGTTTCTTTCGACAGACCTACCCATACGCGATTTTGTTCCGCACGTTTTGAACTCAATAAGGCAAATACAATCGTTAATACAAAAATAGCGGCCACACCAAGTTGGATATATGGGAATACAGCCAAACGACGCAGGGTCACAGAGTCTTCATACAATATTTCAAGATATTCCGCAGATTTTTCACTTACGCTATCGGATGCCTCTTGTGGGTCTAGGGTGATTTTAATGGAGTTTCCATCTTTACGCATTTTTGAGAGGCAACGCTCCAAATAGGCTAAAGAGTCTGCTGCATTTTCGTAATGTTTTGAAATGTTGCGGGAATCCATGACATGGCCCTCTTCATCTAACACCAGAATTGGTATTGTGGTGTTAGTGTTGATTACTTTCAGCACCAGGTTCAGGTCCGTATTGTCATCAGCGGTATTAAGTGAACGCATAGCCTCGGCCCATACGCTCATCTTCGACCTGGCTTCTTCTTCCAGGTTTTTCACCAAAACATGCGAAAACACCAATGAAACTGCCGCTATTATAACGGCAGCTACAATTAACATGTATTTTATTTGCTTGTTTCGGTCAGTCCACTGCATTGTACTTGTTTATATTATGATAACGCTAAAAGGCTGCAAATAGTATAAAAACAAAAAATTGATTGTCTCACGACAACCAATCTTTACTAACCTTAAATCTAATACCATGAAAACGTTGCAAAATTACAAAGTTCTACTCATTAAAACAATTTTTTTTCAAAAAAGTTGCACTAAAATTTTTCTTTTCCCAATTATTACTACTCTACATATAAGACCAGTCCTTTCAAATATTCACCTTCAGGATGGTAAATATTGATGGGATGATCCGCAGGTTGATGCAATTGGTGAAGAATTCGGACAAAGCGTCCGCTTTGTGCGGCAGCCGTAAACACAGCCAGCCTGAACTGTTCCTTATTCACGGCCTGAGAACAACTGAAGGTAAACAAGATGCCGCCCGGTTTGATTTTCTCAAACGCTTTTGCATTGAGTCTGGTATAACCTTTGAGTGCATTTCGCAAGGCATCTTTATGTTTGGCAAACGCAGGGGGATCAAGTACGATAAGATCATAATCGCTGTTCATATTCTGCAGATACTTGAATGCATCTTCGGCATACGATTTATGATGTTTGACATCGGGGAAATTAAGTGCCACATTAGAATCTGTAACTTCGATGGCGCGTTCCGAACTGTCCACTGAATGTACTTCGGAAGCCCCTCCGCGGAGAGCATAGACCGAGAAACCGCCCGTATAACAAAACATATTGAGCACTTTTCTCCCTTTTGCATAGTGCTCAAGCAGACTTCTGTTTTCACGTTGGTCAACAAAGAAACCGGTTTTTTGCCCTTTAAGCCAATCAATGTGGAATTTCAGACCGTTTTCCACGGCAATAGCCGCTGCATTTCCTCCTATCAGATAGCCATTCTCATTTTCAAGGTTTGCTTTGTACGGTAGTGTTGTGTCACTTTTATAATATACCGCTTCTAAAGTCTGGCCCATCACATCCGACAAGGCTTCTGCCACGTCCATTCTGCAAAGATGCATGCCGACACTGTGGGCCTGCATCACAGCAGCTTTACCATAGACATCAATAACCAGGCCCGGCATGGCATCACCTTCGCCATGAACCAGGCGATAGATATCATTGTCCTCGCGTTGTAAGCCCAAGCTGCGCCTAACCGCAAGGGCCTGCGACAAACGTTTGCGCCAAAATGTGCCGTCTATGACTTGGTCCTCAAAAGAAAGGATACGCACCATAATGGAACCGATCTGAAAGTGTCCCATAGCCAAAAAAGAACCGTTCACATCAAGCACTCGCACGATTTCTCCTTCTGTTAAGCCGTCATCCATACGAGCTACCGCACCCGAAAACACCCATGGGTGATAGCGAAGCAAACTTGCATCCTTACCACGTTTCAAATAAAGATTCTTATACATTGCCTACCTTATTTAATATTGTTCCTTGCGGCACCAAGCCAGCTGATTTAACAAATCTTTGACCACCTGTTCTAAAAGATGTTCGTATGACACTCGCGGAATCATGAGATAGTTACCCGAATGTTTTAATTGCTCCAAACGTTCATAGAGCAAGACACACGCCCATGCGTCAGTGGCCGCATAACGTTGCTGACGCTCTGTCAGATCTGCGGCCTCCCAATTGGTAAGTTGGGCTCCTTTAGATATACGTTTGCCGAAGACATTGGCAAATAATTTCTGAAGACTCATATCTACAATTCCGAACTGACGGACATAATCCTGCAAATCCACAAAACGGCCATCTTCGAAATCAGCCCGCTCATGCAACATGTGACGGTCGTCTTTGAGTGACAGACCTACCTTCAGCTGCCGTTTATCTGCCAGTAACCGCAGCAAACAATCGGGTGTGCCTATTTTGTTCAGGCGGAAAAGGAAGCAGATGTTGCGTGTCGCCGCTTGCAGGAGGGCTACCTTGTGGTTTAAACCCTTCTTAAACGAGGGACGGGTCTCTGTATCTATTCCTATGATAGGTTGCCGAAGCAGGACATCAACAGCCCGGCGTGCTGAAGCCGCTGTGTTCACCACAACAATGCGCCCGGTAAATTGCACACGGGGCAATGCCGCGATTTTACTCTTATCAAACGCTTCGTATAATGCGACTGGTTGTTCCAATGCCTAAGCCTCCTCGCCCAATGACAAATATATTTCGTGCAGAGGGCGCATCACGTTGACAAGACGTTGGCCCCAATACATTTTAAAATTCTCTGAAACGTCCCAAAGAGCCACCTGCATGGCCTCAGGATAGCCCTGCTTGTATATTCCAGCGAAATTGCGCAGGTCTTGATAAATGTCAGCCAGATTTTCTGAAATTGTCGAGCGGACAGGCCGGTCACTGTATTTCATATCTTCGACAAACACGTCAAGATAATCATCATACGCGCCCAACACTTGCGACACCGAGGTGCGCACATACTCATAGTCCGTTTCTGTAACCAATTGCTCGGCTTCGCCCTCAGCTTCAGGGACGCTATTGTCAAGCACCAGTGCTTTCACGTAGAGCAAGGGCAATATTTTCAGCAATGTGCCCACCAGTTCACGCAATTCCGTTCCAGCGGTCTGCTCCATACGCACACAAAACTCCGTTGAGACGGTCAGAAACTCCAACACGTCCTTATCGTATATGCGCGGATACAATTCATTTTCCATGACAGCATAATCTTAATAAGGTGCAAAATTACAAAAATCAATCGGTATTTTATCTCTTGCCCATTTCTTCTTTCAACGAAGCCACATCAACGGTCTCATAATAAACCTCAAGCCAAGCTGGAGGCGGACGAGGAATTTTATATGCCCATTGGCGCGAACGATGTGGCTCCTCGTTTTTTCTATATCGGACATAGAATAAACGATGTGGCTCCTCGTTTTGCGCCAAGCCGCCTTTACGGGAGGCATATTGGTTTTTGCTGATAAGAAACACCATTTTTTAGCAAAATAAAACACGCTGCAATCATGTTAAGCCAAGAAAAACCACTAAATTTGCATTTTGAGAAAAAGTAAGCCATGCCCAAGAAAAAGAAAAGCGATAAAACTTTACAAAAACTTCAGAAAGAAAGCGGCCTAACCCTGAAAGAGCTCTTCACGGGTGAGACCTTGTCGTTCGTTATAGGCATCATACTGTTCTTTGTGTCCGTCTTCATGACACTGGCATTTGTGTCCTATATCTCCACAGCGCCCGAAGACCAAAGCTACTTGGAGTCACTCTCGGGCATCTCTACCGACGCTGGTTCCACAATGCAAACCGCCGACGTTGCAAACCAGGCCGGAAGACTTGGAGCCCGCACGGCCTATTTCTTCATGAACAACTGCTTCGGTTTCGCCGCCTTTTTCATTCCTTTCTTCCTCATCATGCTCGCCATGCGGCTCATGCGAACATACAAAATCAACATGTGGCGCATTTTGCTCAATTCGGCATTCCTCATGATTTGGCTATCGGTTGCTTTAGCCTTCTTTACCGACCGTTTCCACGACACGCTGGCGTTTTATCCTGGCGGAAAACACGGCAAAAGCATCTGTGAAGACGTGGCATCGCTCATTGGCACTCCGGGGCTGCTTTTCCTTATTATCATTTCAGCCATACTCTATCTCATCTACCTGAGTAAACGCACCATTACCGTCATCCGCAAACTCATGCACCCCGAAGGTTACGTGGGAAGCGTGAAAAGCCGCTTCGAAAGCCTCAAAAACCGGCTGACAAAGCCACAACCGGAAAACGAGACCGAACTGACGCCAGACACAGAGCCACTCCCAGTGGTCGATGCCCAACCTGCCGCCCAGGAAGAACCAATTCCACAAAAGCCAGTAGCTACAACATCGCCCAATAAGCCTAAACGGGAAAGGAAAACCGGAGGTGACAACGAATTTACCGTTTCTGAAGGCAAAAATGAAGAAGAAGCAGGCGAGAATACGCTGGAAACAAAAGACTATGACCCGAAACTGGACTTGGAATTCTATAAATATCCCACACTTGACCTACTTAAGAAATACGAAGACCAAGGTTCTGCCATCGATGACAAAGAACAAACGGCCAACAAAGAGCGTATAACACGTGTTCTCCGAAATTTCGGCGTGGAAATCTCTACAATCAGCGCCACAGTCGGACCTACCGTCACACTGTACGAAATCACGCCGGCACAAGGCGTACGTATTTCAAAAATAAAGAACCTTGAGGATGACATAGCTTTGAGTTTAAGCGCCCTTGGTATACGTATTATCGCACCTATACCAGGCAAGGGAACCATTGGCATTGAGGTGCCGAACAAAAAGCCCCAGATAGTATCTATCGAAAGCATCCTGAACAGCAAAAAGTTCAAGGAAAGTGATTTCGAGCTGCCCATTGCGCTCGGTAAGACCATTACCAATGAAGTTTATATGGCAGATTTGGCGAAAATGCCCCACCTTCTGGTCGCCGGAGCCACAGGTCAGGGAAAATCTGTCGGACTTAATGCTATCATTACTTCCTTATTATATAAGAAACATCCTTCTGAACTGAAAATAGTCCTTGTTGACCCGAAGAAAGTAGAATTCAGCATCTACGCTCCGCTGGAAAAACATTTCCTTGCCAAAGTTGCCGACGACGAAGACCCGATTATCACCGACGTAACCAAAGTAGTTCGTACGTTAAAGAGCCTTTGCCAGGAGATGGACGACCGTTACGCTTTGTTGAAACGAGCTGCATGCCGTAATATCAAGGAATATAACGCCAAGTTCAAATCACGTCAGCTCAATCCCGAAAACGGCCACCGCTTCCTCCCGTATTTCGTCATTATTATTGATGAATTCGGTGACTTAATCATGACTGCGGGAAAAGAGGTTGAAGTTCCTATCGCCCGAATTGCCCAGTTGGCGCGAGCAGTAGGCATGCACATGGTAATAGCTACGCAACGCCCGACGACAAATATAATAACGGGAACCATTAAGGCCAACTTCCCTGCACGTATGGCGTTCAAAGTGATGTCGCAAATTGACTCCCGCACCATCTTAGACCAAAGTGGCGCCAACCAACTGGTAGGTAAAGGCGACATGCTCATTATTTCAGGCGGCGCTATGCCAGTTCGCGTGCAGTGTGCCTTTATTGACACGCCCGAAGTGCTTCGTATAAACGAGTATATTTCACAACAGCAAGGCTATCTAACGGCATACGAACTGCCAGATGTTCCTATGGACGACGAAGGTGGCTCCTCTGGCGGAGGAATAGACGAAGGAGAGAAACTGGACTCGCTCTTCGAGGAAGCAGCCCGCTTGATCGTTGTACACCAGTCGGGCTCCACTTCACTTATCCAAAGGAAATTTGCCATTGGATACAACAGAGCAGGCCGTCTGATGGATCAACTGGAGCGTGCAGGCATCGTAGGCGGAATAAACGGTGCCAAACCACGCGAAGTGCTTTGTGCAGACGAGGCAGCACTGCAGAGAATTCTTGACGGATTAAACACTGCGTCATAAAGGTTTGACATAGCGTCACGCATATCAGACATACAATAAATTATATCAGACATAAAAACGAACAGACCAAAGACCAAACATCGAATGAAACGAATACTATTCATTATTTTAATAGGTATAACCACCATAAGCGCCCTGGCAAAAAACGAGACAAATGCCAAAAACATTTTGGACAAGACAGCCCGCGTCATCAAGGCCGGCGGTGACATACAAGTCGGATTCAAAGCAACCAGTTTCGCAGACGGGAAGGAAACAGGTGCCATGAACGGAACGCTATATTTGAGAGACAAACAGATACACCTTGTCTCGGAAAACGTAATGTACTGGTTCGACGGCACCAACTTGTGGACATATATTAAAGCAAACAATGAAGTGAACGTCAGTGTCCCTTCATTGAGCGAGCAACAATCTATGAACCCGTATCTGTTTCTGAATCTCTACAAGCGAGGTTTCACATGCAAACTGACAGGTTCGAGCAACTTACGCGGAAAGACCTGTTATGTCGTGAAACTAACGGCACAGCAGACATCACAAAAAATACAGGAAATCCTATTGGATATAGACAAAAACACATATCAACCGGTGTGCATCCGTATGCGCGTGGGAAATAACAAATGGAACCGCATAAGCATTCTCACATGCAAGACAAACCAAAAGTTCTCCGATAAAACCTTCACTTTTGACAAAAATGAATTTCCCGGACTTGAAGTCATTGATTTAAGATAACTATATAGTAAAAACATGGAACATATTAAATGCCTGATACTCGGTTCTGGCCCAGCCGGATACACAGCTGCGATCTACCTTGGCCGTGCCGGAATAAAGCCCGTCGTATATGAAGGACTGCAACCCGGAGGTCAGTTGACCACAACCACACTTGTTGAAAACTATCCCGGCTTCGCCGACGGTATAGATGCGAATGAACTGATGGATAACATGCGACAACAAGCGCTTAACTTCGGTACAGAAATAAGACCAAACATGGCAATTAAAGCCGATCTCAGTTCTGCGCCATACAAATTCACGTTTGACGACAACAGCGAGGCAGAAGCCGACTGCGTAATCATAGCTACCGGCGCCACAGCTAAATATCTTGGGCTCGAAGACGAAAAAAAATACCAGGGCCAAGGTGTTAGTGCATGCGCCACTTGCGATGGTTTCTTCTATCGCAAAAAAGTGGTGGCAGTTGTTGGAGGTGGTGACACGGCATGTGGAGAAGCAGAGTACCTATCTACATTGGCCAGCAAGGTATATATGATTGTAAGGAAACCATATCTGCGGGCTTCAGAAATACTTCAGACACGCATCATGGAAAATCCGAAAATTGAGATTCTGTTTGAAACAAACACACTGGGTTTATACGGTGAAAACGGAGTTGAAGGGGCACATCTGGTTTACCGCAAGGGAGAAACAGACGAACGAGCCTATGATTTACCCATCGATGGCTTTTTTCTTGCCATCGGGCACAAACCTAACAGCGACATCTTCAAACCTTGGATTAAAACAGACGAAACTGGCTATATTCAGACCAAAGGAGTAACTACCCAAACGGGCCTTCCCGGAATATATGCCGCAG
>AUXO012579258.1_pt1 | contig 12452 bp, 13 predicted proteins | sample 768731 | NCBI WGS metagenome assembly AUXO01 (sample SAMN02715735, study PRJNA202380) | gut metagenome | biome: sheep rumen | host: Ovis aries | place: New Zealand: Palmerston North | reverse complement strand
CATTCAGAGGCTGAAGAATGGAAGCGTCGGGCTTTTCGTAGTTTTTCTTCTGTTCGCTGATGGGTTTGGGCATGCTGGCATAATCGAAGGAGTGTTCACCGAAATAGTTGCACAACTCCTGAAAGCTGCCCTTCTTGCCGCAGCCGCCGCGAAGGCAGGACCAGGCACCGTTATACATACCGACAGCGAAAGTGTTCAAATCATGGCTGTTTCCTCCCTGGCAGAAAGGACAAAGCTTGGCCACGACCTGGCCGTTCCGGATACGGAAATCTCCCAAATGCTTTTCGGCCAAAGCGATGACCGCGCTGGTAATATTATCCATAATGATCTCTCCATTCTGTTGAAATTGTTATCATGTTGTAATGGTTGTCAGGAGAAAGATTTGTATGGGTGCTAAAGCAAACAAAGCGCCGCCAAGCGCGGCATACACGATAGACAGAAAATGTTTGCCGGCTTTTGAAGCGTCGTACGCGGTAAAAAGTTCCGCGATGCCTACCAAGGCGCTGACAATAATCCAGATAACGTCCATAAAATCTCCCATAAAAAGCTGCGGGGTGTGCAGTATCGTTGCGGGGTAACCGTTCATGACGGCATTTCTACCCTGACCTAATCACACGAATCTCTTGTGGGTTGCACGGATGTTTGTAACGCGGTTCTCTCCGCCGGTGTCCCACGCACGAGCTTTATTTTCTTTTCGGCTTTTAATGCTTGCCTACCCGCAAAAAATCAGAAGGGGAACATGTTGTCTTCCGACACGTATGAGGTTGTCTTTGCGGCAGGAGCAGCTTTACCCTGACCGGTCTGACCGGTTTCCTTCAGGCGGGCGAAACCGCGCACATCCGTAGCGGCGATGCGCAACACCAGATGGGTCTTCTGGTCACGGCCCACGTACTCATCCGTGGTAAGATCACCGGTGATCCACACGCCGGAACCCTTCTGCAGGCGCTGCATCAGGAAATCACCCTGCTTGCCCCAGACGGACACTTCGTAGAAATCGGACTTGAAAGAGCCGTCCTGATTCTTGCGGCTGGTAGAAACCGCCACGCTCAGGGACACCACGTTGCCGGAACCGACCTGGCGCATTTCAGGATCCTTGGTGAGGTTGCCGATGATAGAAACTTTTGCATTGTTAGCCATGGTAATTTTCCTTCTTTCTTTACAGTTGTAATGGTTTTATGTGAACGGGCGGATGCCCGGACACTGCGATCAGGCCGCCTTGACCTTTTCCAACAGCTGGCTCAGGCGGTCTACATCTTTACAGGTTTTGTAATTCAATTGACCCAGGATAGGAACGATGGTTTCATTGGCAAACACGCCTTTCTCAGCCTGCGTCATGGACTTGGTGAGACGGATAACTTCCTTGTCGATGAGGGAAATGACGTTCTTCAGCTTTTCCTGTTCCTGAAGCTTACGCTGCTTTTCCTCTTCCGGCTCTTCCGGCAGATCTTCTCCGGCATAGATATAGCCGCCCAGACCCAGCCTGGCGATACATTTGGTCAGGCTGCGCTGGATTGTTTTGTTGATGGACATGGAATCCGCGCTTTCATAGGGGATGGACTTGTTCTTGAAATCCATCACGGGAAGATATTCATAGACAGTATGCTCGTGCTGGCCTTCGTCATCCTGCCACACCAGCGTGACAGATGTTTTGACGTGGCAGCCTACAGGATCTTTCCACACCAGCATACCTTCGGCCGTTTCATGGACGGTGGCATAGGAAAGCGGGTAACGCCGTTTTAATTCCTGCCAGGCCCACATCCAGCTTAAATAGCTGAGACCGTTCTTTTTCTCAACATGCTCGTTGACGTTGACCGTCATGAGTTTTTCAAACCAGTTTTCCATTTATTTGCGCCTCCTCTGAGGTAAGTGCGGTTTATAAGTTGAATGAGTGTTTTCCGTTTGGTACGGTTCCCCGGATAAAACTTCCTTTGGTTCCGGAACTTTTTGCTGTGCCTGTTTGAGCCGCTGAAAGCCTTCATCCGGGCCGGATTTCTTTGCCGGAACGGTGGTAATAAACACAGCGTGATTGCCTGGTTCCCCGTATTCATTGCAGGCAAACCAGAACATGGCTCCTTTGGGATAATACTTCTTCGTTTCCTCGTGGCTGTATTTCTTGGAGCCATGCATATGATCCCGTGTGCGGTAATCCGTAAGGAAATCGATCATCGGCTGATGTCCCACCGGGGTTTTTACCAACGCTTTGTTCATGCCTGTCAGCGGGTTGTCCGCGTTTTGCTTGATAACGCGCCAGCCGGAACGGTTTTCACTGGTGCCATGAGACTGGCAAAGAATGTACGAGGGAAGAATGATGCCCTTCTGGTAGTCTTCATCAGCCACGATGCCAAGAAAATAGAACATTATGCACCCTTCTTTCTTTGATAGGAGGAGCGCAGCAATGCCCGATGATAATTGGACCGGTAAGCCGTTTGGCAATCAGAGCAGCGGCATTGACGCGGACCGAGCCGTTCGCACAGCTTGCCGCAATCCACACATTCGATGAAGCCCTTCATGGTTTTCTGGCAAATGTGCTGCTCCACCCAGGAGGGAACCTTGGTGCCGCAGGATTTGCAGACTGTGCAGGACGCCAGGTTGCTTTCCAGAATGGAAAGCGCCATGTCGCCATAGACCCGCCAGAACATTTGTTTATGGGACGATTTGTTCATGTTATCGCCTGTAAACAAATGCCGGACAATGGACGGGTAGGCAAAGCGGTAATCGCCGCACAGCGCGTCCAATTCATGGATGATGGAACGCTTCAGCAAATCGTACTTGGCTACGTTTTCCCATTCGCCCATGTCATCCACATCTTTGGCTTCGATGATGTTGCTGATATTGGCTGAATCCAGCTGGCAGAACAACTGAACTGCTTCCGTCATCGGTTTTCCGGGAGACGAACGAAGTAGCATTTGCCAGTTGAAAGGCGGAATGCCGGCATAGTTCAGATTAATGTTGCCGATATCGTCAAACGCGGCACAGATGCGGTTCATGGTGGAACGATTGGGCGCGACATAGTTCTTTTTCTTGGAAGACTTATCGTTCAGATTCTTCCTGCCGTTCTTACTGAACTGGAAGAACCAGGGCATTCGCCCGCGCTTTCCGCCTGTGGCTTTGTTGATTTGAGAATGTACCTTAGGATAGTTTTCATAACTGTTGATCTTTCCGGTTTTCGCGCCGTCAATAACCAGATTGTTAAAATAGCACAGCCAGGCCGCGGACTCCCAATCGGGATGATCCCGGTTCCACAGCTTGGTTAAAGCATTGGAAACCTGGCCGATACCGGAATAATCGTGGGCTCGTTTCAGCCCGTGAAACATGGATTCAAAAGAAAGGATTTCATTATCGGCCTTGTTTGCATTATAAAACAGCGGAACAACCTGGAACTTTTGAATGTTCCGTTCGGCTGCTTCTACGATAACAGGCTCCACAACGACGTTTAACTGATCCCCGTCCACGTCGAACTGCAAAATTCTGGAAATCAGATCGTGACACGAGGTATAAACGCCGTTGGTGAAAAACCAACTTTGGATCAGCGGATCGTGATTGATGGAACGGATGGCATGCTCGTGGTACAAATGAGGAGACCGGAGCACATCAGCTTTCTCATACCGCTGATAAACACGGCAGGAGATTTCCCCGTTCTTCAGCAATCCTTCCGGCTGAGCTTGGTTTAAAAACCAGAACTGACAGGCGGCATACATATCCGGGATGGCAAACAGCCGCTTATTCTGGCAGCGGATCCGGCCGGACTTGGCATCCAGCAGCATCCGTTTCTTGATAGCTTTCAAGGATTCACGGGAGTAAGCTTCCCGCAAAAGCTCGGGATACAAATAAAGAGCCTTTCGATAAGGCTCATCAGCATCCATTTCCGCATTCAGGGTGCGGAGCATGGCTTCTTTGTTTTCTGTGATGCTTTTGATTTTCGCGTGCTCTTTGGCTGTAAACAGACGAACCTCTTCATCCGTGAAATCCTGCAGCGTCTGGAGCATCTGATAATTGATGGTGGTATCCTGAATCCAGGATTCTTCATAATTGGTGCGGCATAAATGGCAGCCGCAGCGCTTGAAATACTGCTTATAATGATCCCAGGAATCATAATACTTCCACAGCTTTAACTGGCTTTCCGTGAAAATAACTTGAATATCTTCCTGCACCAGATCGTGCCACTTGCCCCAGACATCCTGAAGTTTGGGTTCCACTCCGTTTTCCCTGCAGAACCGTATAAAATCGAATGGAGTAAGCAGCCCTTTCAGATACGGCCCTCGTGCCATGAAATTGATAGGCGATACATCCGGACGCATCATGCCGATGCCGTCACAATGGTTGATGGAAACGGTTTGTTCCCCGATAACAGAGGAATAATCCGGCTTGATGTATTTCATTACGCCGGTAACGGGCGCTTGAAAATCCCGGATAACGATACAGCGATCGATGGACATATCCCAAGGATCGGTAGCGGAGGAGGGAAGCGCCGTATAAGCCAGGAATTTGTTGACGTTGATGCCGCCCTGTTTGTTCAGTGTTTCCCAATCCATGCCGCATTCCAGGGATACATGGATTTTGTTCCACATTTCTTCCGACAGGCATTGGATTTTATCGGTTCTCAGCTGACCGGCAGACGCGGTGTGAAAACGGTATTTCTTTTCCAGGACAGTTCCATCCTGCTGCAACAGCGGAATGGTGAAACCATCCAGAACGATTTGCTCCAGAACATCCAAAGATTTCCATTTGATGATAATCTTATCAAAGGTAACCTCATTGGTATGCAGGCCCATCAGCCTGCTTTCTTCCGATTCAAATTCAGCGATGCGCCGGGAAAGCTTCAGCGTCCACCAGGTGATACCGGGCGGCCAGTGAATGGAGCCTTCCTCATCACGGAATTTTCTTGGATCGATTACGTTTTGAATCCTCAGACGGCGAGGCGTTCCCCTGTGCTGCTGAATCAACGCGCCCAGATCAGCGTTCAACTGTTTCCGCTGGGTGGACAATTGATTCAGCTGATGTTTCCAACGGTCCGATTCATCATCCTTCATCATCTGCTTTGCCTGTTCCATTTCGTTGGAACAGTTGATAATAGCAGCGTACAAAGCGTATTCCTGATCGGTAAACAGATCGTAAGTAGCCAACGACATAAGCTGGATCTGTCTTGATAAATAGCTTTTCTTCCCCACAGAAAACCCCCTTCCTGGAAAAGAAAACAGTAAACAGCCGTTTATAGGGGGGGAGTGGCCTTTATTATATGGGAAGCCCCTCCTATTTTTTTGACTCCGCGTGCCAGCGGAGCCCATGTTTCAGACGCTCAAAGGCATTCCACCCTTCAAAATCATTTCTTTTTTCCCTTATGTTAATTTTATAATGGTCTGAATTTCACGCCGGATGATTTACGAATGAGCGGCATTCATTTCAGTGTCTTTAAAATCGAGTTTTGAAGCATTAATCAGCTGCCATGGTGGTAATCTGCTCCTCTAGTTCTTCCAGTCTGTCGGCGGCAGCTAACATCAGGTCACCCTGTTCTCCCCATGCCAGGTTTTCCCGCAGCGCCTTGATCAGTTCATCGGTGGTCATCCTCTCCACTTTATCAAAGAATGCTTCATCTGATAGGTTTACCATTGCTTCTTTGTTGGTCATCTTCTCCACCCTTCCTGTTTAACTTGCCCCCGCATTTCGTGCAGTAGTTGATATCGTCAAGGGTCTGCGTTCGCGTATCAACCCAATATATCAGGTTGCACTTTTCACACTTCACACCGACAATCCACGGTTTTGAAATGCGGTCAACAAATGCGTCCAGTTCTTTCTCTGTATACGCCTCAAGGCCATCAATGAAGCTGTTCACCTCTTCCCTTGTCATTTGCCTACCGCCCATCAGCTTATCCGCATACGCTTTGATCAGTTCATCGGTGATCAATCGTCATTCCTCCACCCACTCTTTCAATACCGTTTTCCAGCACTCGACACATTTGTTTTCTTTGCAATGATCTATAATCGGGTTATGTTCCGGTGGACAATCCGCATTCGCAGCCAATAACTCGCACAGCTTATCCAGCGGCACAGCGGGGATGGATTGTATGGCAGATATTTCGCTTCTTATTGCCATTTTCAAGGCGTTGAAGATTTCTGCATTCGGCCTGACTTGCGGCTTGAAACAGCAATCCATCGCCGCTTTCCGGGAAATCAGATCGTCCATTGTCATTTCTCCACTTCTACAAACTCGCCATTTTTAAGTAGATAAAACGTATCTTCTTTCAGCTTTTCGCCATCAATTTGCGCAGCTTTTACGCATACAGGTGTGTATTCATTATTCATCATTTCCCATTCTGCGAGTACAATCCAGCACCCTATTTTTCCCTTAATCGCTCCATTATCTCCAACACAAGCAGCTACGCTTCTCACGCCACCCATTTTGATTCTCGCACAGTCACCGCTGGAACCAATCCGTGCACCACTACCACTGGAACCGATCTGTGTATAGTTGCCGCTGGAACCAATCTGTGTATAGTTACCACTGGAACCGATCTTCGCGTCGTAACCACTGGAACTGATCCGTGCGTCACTACCGCTGGAACCAATCTGCGCATAGTAACCGCTGGAACTAATTAGCGCATGACTACCGCTGGAACCAATATGTGCACCATTACCACTGGAACAGATTTGCGCATTATCACCGCTGGAACCGATTAGCGCACCATCACCACTGGAACAGATTTGCGCATCATCACCTTTGGAACCGATCTTCGTGTCGTAACCACTGGAACCAATCTGCACACGATCACCTTTGGAACCGATCTGTGTATGGTAACCGCTGGAACTAATTAGCGCATGACTACCGCTGGAACCAATCTGCCCGTAGTCACCGCTGGAACCAACCTGTGCACAGTGACCACTGGAACTGATCCGCGTACAGTCGCCACTGGAACTAATCTGTGCGCCGTCACCACTGGAGCTGATCCATGTACTATTGTCACGAGAACTAATTAGCGCATGATAATCACCGGAACTGATCCGCCCAAAGTTATCGCTTTTATCTTTATCTTTTGTTTTTTCGATCAAAACATTTACAATAGCTTCAATAAATCCTTTCAAGCCAAGTTTTGTGCCGATATGGATTTTCTTTGACGCGCATTTATCCCCGCTTTCAATCACCTTTTCCAAAGGTTCAACCGTGGCAAATTCTGAAAAATCGCCATGCTCATCCACCAATGGATAATAATTCAGAACGTCCATTGGCTCTTTGCAAAAGTGCATCATGCCAGCAGTGCAACATTTATCTGCTCCCTGCTCTTCAAAATCTGTGTTTTCAGCATATTGTTTGCCCATGCAAATCATGCCTTTTCTGAATGCCTTATAGTATGCCATTTACTTTTCCTTCCTTGTTCCGTCATTTTGTTTCTTCTTTTAACGCCATCTAAATCAACCCTAGTTTGAAAGGTTGATTGTTGTAAAGCAGTGGCGGCCCGCCACTGCGAAACCATAGGCATATTGGATCATCAGGGAACCCCGTGATGAGCAGCTTTTTCAGCGGCAAAGCATGGCGTTAATGAGAACACGAAGAAATGCAGGAACTGAGGGCAGTTTTCAGGTCAACATGGTATTTATTCCGTACCCCTTCCTGAAAATGCAGGAAGTAATCCTTTTCTACCATTTGGTAGTAGGCCAACTTGCCCTGCAGCTCCATAGCGTCTTCTGCGCTCCAGTATTTATTGTTCTTATAATCCAGAATGAAGTTGTTGACAGCAGCCCGGAAGAGTTTCTTTCGGTCATGCCCCACAGTGACCTGATGGTCCTTATTGACCATGAGACCCAGATTCCAGTTGGGGCCTTTAGCAGACACGAACTTTGTCTTTTCCGGCTTGATCGTATAAGGCGCGTTGAAGATGCGCAGCGCTTTTTCGATCTCGTTAACCGTGACGGCGGGATTGAACTTTTCTGCCGCGGAAACGGTGATATCATCTGCGTAGCGCGTATACACCATCTTCTGCTTGGCAAACAGATTGAACAGGTAATGATCGATGGGGATCATGATGATGTTGCTGAGCATAGGCGAGAGCGGGCTTCCCTGTGGCAGACCGTCATTCAGCATGGCAAGGCTGATGGCTTTTTCCAGTGCGGCCCTGCCATCTGTGTACTGGACGATCTGACTGAAGGGAACTATACGGGACAGCATATCCATGACAAATTGCAGATTGGAGGAAGGGAAGAAACCGCTGAAATCTGTCTTCAGGAACCAGTTGGACCCGTTCTGCGCGTGCCGAAGATTCAGATCCCGGATACAGCGGCCTTTCACATAGGCAAACGCTGATGTGTGGTACAGCGCTGGCCAGAAGGATTCGAGCAGCGCTTTCAAATCATTCAAAGCGGTTTTCAGTTCTGGCAGCGGTTCATCAATTTCCCGCTTACCGCCATGCCGCTTGGGGATATAGAACTTGTGATACAGGCTTTCCCGCGGCCGATCAAACAGCGAAGCATAGTGCGCATTGAATTCATGAAGACGTCGAGTATAGTTGACGATCGAAATTGACGGAAGCGGATCTTCTATGACGCGTGTAATGGTGCCGGTGGTTGGTTTCGGCAGGCAATCGTCAGCCGTCACAAATACACCGGTCAGGATTTTATCCCATATTTCGTCCGGAGTAATGGGACGCCTTGGTGTAACGACATAGGGCATTTATTTTCACATCCTTAATTAATCATACAGGATCCTGCAGCGCAGGTGCCCACCCTTAATTCTTCAGGTGTACCGTACCGAGATCCTTAGTTTATTTCGATTTAATGTTTTATCTGGTGATCAATCTTACCGACTGATCCATTTGCAGTCTACTGGAAGCTCGCAGCTCATCGCCGCGGGCGACGACCGGTGGACCCTGGATGCCTCCATTACAAGACAAATTGGTTCATCAACGTACCGCTAATGCGTGCAGCAATGCACAAAGCGATGTGAAAAATCAGCCGATCGCGTCCAGAAGGAAGCCAAAGGCATCAATAAGAATCATTTTGTGCAAGGTGTGATCCTTGACAAAGTTGATGAAATTGGTAACGCCTACATTACACACCATGCGGACCGTGGGAGCCACAGACAGCGCAACGTGGCAGGCGGATACCGGCGTAGCTTCCATAGCCTCTTCATGGCTGAAATCCATGGAGCCCAGGAAGATTTCCTTGTGCTTGGGATCCATCCAGTCCGCAGCGTAGTGCTGTGCGTCCGTCAGCCGTGTTCTGAAATCGAACATGGCTTTGATGTTGGTGTTCCACAGGTTTTCCTGCGCGATTCTGCGGCGCAGATCGATGTTATCCACGCAAAGGAAGACGTAGCCGGACAGCTTCTGTCCCGTCCATCCATCCGGATAAATCTTTAGATTTTCCGCCGCGGCAGGATTGATGCGGCAGATCATTTCCGACACGGCATCTACCTTGCGCTTATGGATGTCTTCCTGGGTGAACATCTGGTTGACGATATTGTGCGGTTCCACCACATCAAAATCGTAAAGCGAAATATTGGTGAGCCCGAAACGGGCCAGGAGTTCAGCGACGGTGGACCCGACGCTGCCGCACCCAATGATGTGAATGCGCTCCCGGCACATTTCCGGCTGGAAGAATTCATAGGACTTGCTTAAATCCATCAATATCCCCCCCAGTAACAACCTTTGGATTCATAGTATTTTCTCATGTCTTCCCAATCCTCATCGTCCTCATAGGGATCATATGCGGCGACGGGTTTGCTTGCTTCTTTTTCTTTTTTTTCTTTCTTGGTTTCTTTCGGCAGGTAATTGGAAGTGGAATAATTGGAAGCAACAACAGTTTTCTTGACCACATGATCCTTCGCGTCCGAAATAAACCAGGAAATAGGCAGGCCGTCCTCGTCCACGATGTCCACATCGATATCCTTGTCCTCGTAGAGAACATTGTTATCGAAATCGTAGAGAATGGACGTGGATTCCAGGCGCTTATTCCAGATTTGGAACAGATAGAAACCCTGGCCGCCCATGGTTTGGATGATGGAATATTGATGCTGCTTATCCACAGAGGACGGAGACGTGGCCATGTTGACATGCGAATGGCCCTGGCCGTGCATGAATTCCGCCTGTTCATCGGTAAGATCCATCATGAACTTGGTGTAGCTTTCATCGTCCGTATTGACCGTGGCCCCGGTGACCACCTGGGGATAGACCAGCACATCGTACACCTCAAACGTGGCGGGATCCGTGCCGCGGCGGGTGAGGTAATGCCAGGCCACTTCCGAATCGAAAGACTGGACCAGCATCATCATTTTGGTAAAAGCGGAAGCGGTGAACACAATCAGCGCCCGGACCTTTTCCTCATTCTTCATAGTGTATTTCCGGTTGAACGAGAATTCACCGTCCAGCATGCTTTGCTTGTTCAAGGCTTCTGTGAATTCCTGAATCAGCTTTTGCTTTTCATCATCTTTGAGAAAGATAGGTTTCATTTGGACGCCTCCGTAGATTGCTGTTCAATAAGCCAGGCCAGCGCTTCCTGCGCCGTGAAACATTCGTGGGTTTCCACGTTTTCGATAACCTTCTTATCGCTGTTCATGACCTCCTGGATGAAGGGACGGAAGGTGAGGCCGGTTTCATGGATATTGACGGCCATGGCGGACGCGATGCAGCATTCCACCGCGGACAGCGTGTCGCCCTTCCGAAGCTGCTCCGTGATCAGGGGCGCGTTATTGCCGATGCAGTTGTGATACTGCAGGTGCGGATTGGGGATGCAGTTTTCATACGCACCGTACATCAGATAGTTGAACCCGCGGCTGGAATTGACCTCGCCGTCCATGCTCAGACGGTAGAAGGCGCAGGTGCGGACTTTGAGCTTGGGATTTTCGCAGAACAGCGCGTCCATCAGCAGTTTCCGGTTCTGCACCTTGTTGAAGGGCGCTCCTGCGTTGATGCCATTGTAAATGTCACCGTTCTTGGACAGGTGTTCATAGCCTTCCACATCGAAGGAATCGATATAGGTGGACACGATGAACTGCAGCCGGCCATCCGAAGCGGACAGGAGCTTCAGGTTCTTGTGCGCCAGGAAATAGTCCATGAGTTCCCGGCTTTCGCTGGTGTTTTCCAGGGCTACGCGAATACCCTCATAGCGGAGAACGCTTTCATCCAGATCCCGCAGTGCGCGAATATAGCGCTCCCGGAAATCGTTGGCGTTATCGCGGGCATTGTTCACCTGATTTTCTGCATCTGTCAGCTGACGCTTGCGGGTGGACTTTTCGAAATCCTGCAGCAGCGTGCGGACAGCCATTTCTTCCAGACCCAGAGCCTTGCCCATTTCCTGCATGGCGGTACGGTATTCATCTGCGCTGCGCTTGGTGAGGCATTCCAGCAGATGCTTTTCTTCCGCAGTCAGAGGCGTTTCCTTGAACAGGGCAGGGAAGTACAGCGGCAGGAAAGACTGCACCAGATGATAGGAAGACAGCGTGATCACGTTGGTGAAGATGGCGCAGAAATTGGTGCTTTGATTTATGAAGATGACGGTTTCCATGCCGCATTTGGAGCTGAGATACTGCTCCGCGGCAGAAAGCCGGGTGTAACCGTTTTCAGGCGTCCAGGGGTGATCGCTTGCGGCCAGCAGCGAATCAGCCACGCCGTGGACATTAGTGGAACGAAGCGTGATCCAGTACAGGGTGTTGGCCGGGATCGGATCGGTTTCCCGCACACCGCGAAGTTTGTTGAACAAAGCCTGGCCGTCATGCCGGGGATAAGTGATCTCCCTGGAAATGGACAGATAATTAAAATGGAACTGTTGATCCTTGCGGCGGGCATGCAGCAGAGCGCGCATGGTAGCCAACATGGAAACGTCGCCATTCAAATCCGATCCGGTGACCCAGGGTCCCGTAACGCCGTCATACAGTTCGTTGCCGGCAAACGGCTCCACGGTAGAAAGATTGGTGGGAAACATGGGGATTTCACCTCTTTACAGAATGTAAAAAAAGGGGAACCGGCTTTTCGTCGGTTCCCCATGGAAAACAGTTGCGTTACCGTTCCTTACAGAACGGCAATCTTCGCCTGCACAGCGGCCTGTTCCGCCTTGATTTCGTCCAGGATTTCAGGCACCTTGGCTTCCACCTTGTCCAGCTTCAGCAGGGCAGCGCCGATCTTGTCTTCCAGCATGGCCTTCACATCCGTTTCATCGGGATCGATGAGCAGGGTGATGGTGGCATTGCCGTCGGCGTTGGTGGTGGGACCGAAGGTAGCGCCGTACTTGCCGATGGAACCGGCGGATTCTTCCGTCAGAGCCACGCCGAAGACGGGCTCCTTTTCCGCGCCTTCGCCCTGGTACAGAGTCAGCGCATCGGGACGGTATTTGCCGATCAGGGCCAGGTCATCCCGCTTGATGGCGGAAGTGATGACGCAGGCATTGCCCATAACGGTGGCTTCCGCGGCGTTATCGGCCTTCACGACGCAGGTCAGGTAGCAGGATTCGGCCACATGCAGATCGCGCAG
>AUXO014299113.1_pt1 | contig 12453 bp, 12 predicted proteins | sample 768731 | NCBI WGS metagenome assembly AUXO01 (sample SAMN02715735, study PRJNA202380) | gut metagenome | biome: sheep rumen | host: Ovis aries | place: New Zealand: Palmerston North | reverse complement strand
GCCGTAGAAAATGGCGGGCTTGCCGTCTTTCGCGGGCTGCCACTTCAGGCCGGCGCCTTCGGCCATAACCTCTGCGGTGATCTGCCGACGGGCCAGCGGGGACTTCACGCCGTATTCATCCAGCTTTGCGGTGAGCCAGTCCTTCTGATCGCGGGTGGTGATTTCGCGGGTAAATTTCTTCTCCGCTTCCTCAGCCTGCGTCTTGTAGTTCTGAAGCTCAGTCTGAATCTGCTCAGGGTCGATACCCTCAAACTTCTTCAGAGTGTCGTTTGCGGTACCAAGCTGGGACTGAAGGCCGTCACGCTCAGTGGTGAGCGCGGCAATCTCTTTGTCCTTAGCTGCGGCGACGGTGGCCTTCGCGTTCTCAATGTCCTTGCCGTTGATAGCAAGGATCTGAGTTGCTACTTCCTCCGTGATACCGAGTGCCGTGAGTTCTGCGGTTTTCATAGGTGAATACCTCCTTCAACGATTAGGCTTTTTAGGACGTTGCCGTGTCCATCGTTCCGGTCATTATTAGGACCGCCGGTAGTCCAGTTGTACCCTTGCCGGATCATTGCACCGGCAAGAGGGCATATAGAAAGCAGAGCCGGTGAAGGCTCTGCTTTGCAGGTTTATTTAGAAGCAGCGCGGGCCGCTGCTATTGATTTTTTGGCGTCGTCACGGGTCCACTGCGCAATCTGTATGCGGTCTGCAAGGCGCTTGAGGCCGTACTTGTCGCAGAAGTTGTTATAGACAATGTTCTGCTTTTCCAGCAGCTTTGCCGCCTTCTGATATTCGCCCTCAAGTGTAGCTTTCGCCGCCGGGTCCTCAGCGCCCTCAATCGCTTGCCGAAGGCCTACCAGCTTTACCTTTGTCTGTCTGATCCTGCGCTCCTGCGCCCGCTGCTTTTGCGACAGGTCATAGGCTTTTTTATTCTCTTCGGCATCAAAGTCCTTGAAGGGGTTGTGCCGAAGGTCGCCGGGGCCGAAGCTGTGACGGCAATTCCAGCCGCACAGGCCTTCACCCGTGCCGTAGCCGGTGCTTTCAAGGAAATTCGGCAGGCCGGGTGTTCTGCCGGTCCTGCTGTAGAATTTCCCTTGCCACCACGCATGATTTCCGGGATTGTTCCCGCCGTCGCCGTATCGTGCGCCCAGATGCGCGGATACAAGCACAACGTCCCAATCCCGTTCTTCCATGCCCTTGACAGCCATATTGCCGGACGCCTGCGCAACGCCGGTACGGACAGCCCGCAGCACAGCGGTTTCTATGGTGTCAACGTGGCCGGTGGGGTATCTCACCTTCGTCTGCTCACTGACGATGCTATCAAGGGCCTCCTGAACGGCCTGCGTATAAGAGGCCGCGCCGGAAGCTACCTTGAAATGCGCTTCGTCCAGCACCGTTATAAGGCGCTGCTGACTTGCTTGAGCGGTTGTCCGGGTGAAGTTGTGGACCGTTCCCGCCGTCCGCTGGTAGGTGTCCTCAAGCAGCCGTATCATGCCCTCAGACTGTGTGAGGCTCAGGGCTTCAAGCCCATGCTCCGTATAGAAATTGCTGTCATAGGCAAGCGTCTTGATACCGGCGTCCTCAAAGATCCGTCTGATTTCAGCGTCTGAAGTTTTCGTCCAGCGGGCAATCTCACGCTGTACGGCCTCCAAGTGGCCGCCTGCGGCTTGATATACCTGAAGCTGCCAGTCGTCCGTGCCGGTCAAATAGAAATCGCCGCGCCCTATGCGGGCCATGACGCGCTTTATAAGGTCTTTGGTGATCCAGATATTCAGCTCATCAATGGTAGGATAGAGCGTTTCCACAATGTCAAGGATCTGCTGAGGTGTCAGCATAGCCGCACCTCCTATTCAGCTCCAAACAGGGCCGCCTTTTCCATTTGCGCCGCTTCGGCCTCAGCGGTCAAGGCTTTTGCTTCCTCTTCGCTCATGCCCTCAAACTTGACGAAGTACAGCCACTTAGGCACCCAGCCCTGCATAGCGTAGGTACGCCACGCGGCCTTGTCCTCTTCGTAGTTGTAGGTAATGTCACCGAAGTTGAAATTCACCTCATACGGCCCAATCGGGGCGAGGCCGTACAGAGTGATAAGAGCGTCCGCGCCGTAAATCGCCTGTTCCAGCGCGTCCTTCAGCGCGTCACGGTCCGTCTTGATGGTCTGAATGGTGTCCCGGTCGTCGGCCTCCACCTGCGTTGCGGTAATCATGCCGGTCTGACCGTCCATGACGAAAACGCCCTCAGAGAAGCCGCACTTCACACCCGCCATAGACAGGTTGAAGTTAATATCCTTGATACGCTGATCCGTCAGCATGGTAGGTACGTGTTCATGTACCGCCGAGGTTTCTGTATCACTCAGGCCCATGCCGAGGCCCTTCACGAAGCGCGGCAGCTCAATTTCTCTGTTCTGCGCGTTCTGGATAAGGGCCTGACCGACGAAGGTAATATGCTTGCTGTCCTCAACCTCCGTGTTTTTCCGGCTGATAGCAATATCAAGCGCCTTCAGCTCAGTCAAGGCGTTTGCAAACACGGACAGGCCCAGCGGAGAGGCCGGGTCAATGGTGTTCGCGCCGGGGACGCGGTAGTATGAGAAAAGGGGCGCTTCAAGGTTGGCAATCGTGACCTCCGGGGCCATGTGCGCCCAAGCGTCAACCTTTGTGAGCGGGACTTCAGCGCCCAGCGTGACTTCACCTCTTGCGCTGAGCTGATTCTTGAAGGCCTTGTTGCTGATCTTGTAGAGCTTGCCGCCCTCCGTGGCGTTGCCGTCGAAGCGGTGATACTCAAGGCGGGTATAGTGGGCGCTGCCCTGCGAAGTGTGCGAGGCAAAAATAGCACCTACGATTTCGCCGTTGTCGTCCTTCGCCGTAATGCCGAAGTTACCCGGCAGAATGTAGTCCCACGTTTCGCCGTTCCACTTAATCATAAGGCCGCCCAGCCGATCAGCCTCTGCGATTCTGTCAGGCAGGCGCTTCAAAAGGTCGTCGGCCAGCTCTTGCAGGTAGTCCGCACGGGGAGAGCCGGAAACGGCAATACCAATATCAAGCGTCGTCAGCTTTGCGCGGGTGTCGCTGATATGCTTTGCCATGTTGACGGTTTCGATTTCATCTTCAGCGTTCAGCCACGGGGGCTTCCCGGTAGAGATGCGGTCCCAATTTTTCAAGGCGGTGTTCATTTCAGAGGATGAAATGAGTTCAACGCCGAACACTTTTTCAATGTCAGTGCCGCTATTTACAAAGAGCATTTTGATCCTCCTTAGCAGGCGCGTAAAAAAATTCATTTCATCACCGCCTTAGACTATCCACTTCAATTCACTTCTCAGGGCGGTACGGCAGAAGTACCTGAGCTGGTCCATGGAGTGGTCGTTTTCTTTGATAACGGCGTCCTCAACGCTGTCCTCATCCCATGAGTAGGTTTCAAATTCCTCAAAGGTGCTTTTGCAGCTCCGATGGAAGTACAGCACACCGGCGTTGAGGAATTTTGTCACGTCCTGAATACCGTTGATAACGTCGTTGTCGGCCTTCACGACAAGGAATTTGCCGTATTTCTGGATTGTTTCAATCATTGAGCTTGCCGAAGGGTCAATGATGATGTATTCAATCGGGTAGTCGCCTATCAGCTCACAGAGCATTTTATAATAGGCTTCGTTGTCCACACGGTTGTTGCTGCCGCCCTTGTAGTACAGCTCCTTCACCATGACGGCCTTCTGCTCCGAGGGGCTATAGTCATACAGGCCAGCCGCAAAGGGGTTGACGGTGCCATAGTCCACAGAAACGTAGTACCGGTGCCGGGGGCTGCGCTCAGGCACATTCCTGACAACGTGGGCCTCACGATTGAACATAGGATAGACAAGGCCTTCAGCCTTCACCCACAAGCCCAGAATATAGCGCCGGTAGAAAACGCCGGTGTACATTCCCTCATAGCGGGCCTTGATTTCAGGCGCAAGGCTCAGGTTGTCGTCCATTGTGAAGTGAAGATAAAGAATATTGCGCTCCCGCGCCTTCTTGATCCACTCCGTATAAAACCAGTGGCCGGGGTTTTCCGGGTTGCAGTTAAACCAAAACTTAGATCCGGCCACGCTGCAACGCGCCATAGCCTGCTCCACGAAGGACCGAGGCATAAGCGCCACCTCATCGAAGAGGACGCCCGCAAGCGTGATGCCCTGTACCAGCGTGTAGCTTGATTCGTCCTTGCCGCCGAACAGGTAGTATGTGTTCGTCGTCGTGCCGGACGTTATAATCAGCTTGTTTTCGCTGCGGCGCTCTACGATGCTGAAAATACCCTCAAGCCACTGAGGCATGAGGGTGATAACATTGCGGCGTAAACTCTCTATGGTCTTGCCGCATATAGCAAAATTCTGTCCGCTGAAGCTGCTCATGCTCCACAGGATGAAGCCGTCAGTCATTGAAACGGTCTTGCCGCTACGGATTGAGCCGTCACAGATGATACCGTCACAGTCCTTGTACTTAGGTCTGTTCCACCACGTCAGCGTCAGATTCTGCCTCTTGCTGAAGCTCTGGTATATCATCCGCGTCAATGTCCTCCTTTGTCCCATTGATAAGCGCGTCAAGCAGGTTGTTTTCCTTCACGGGGCCGCCGAGGCCGCTTTCACCCATGAGGTCAAGGTAAAGCTGGATCGCATAGGTGTTGCCGCCCTGCGCTGCCTTCATAATAGCGTCAGCTATCAAGGTTTTTTGCGTCAGGTCGGCTTCCTCAATGCCCAGCCGCTTCAGACGGCCCCTGCGCTTTTTATCGGTGATAGGAAGGTCGGAATAGATCTGAAGCAGCTCAGTCATAAGTTTCTGCTGCCGCTTCTTTTCCTGTACCGCTTTACCACCTGCGGAGCGGATAGCGTGAGCCTCTTCTTCACTGCGCTCAGTCAGAGGGATCAAGTGCTTGTCTTGCGGTCTGCTCACGTTTCACACCTCCTATCCGGTAGTCTTGCCCTCCTTATGATTTGGCCTTCGTATAGGAATACGTATAGCCGTACTTCTTCTGATTCGCCTTCAGCCAGCGGGAAACGGCGTCGTTGTAGTCCTTGCCGCTGAGCTTCGCGCTGTTCACGCCCTTGATAAAGCCGGAAGCGTCGAAGTGACCGCCCTTCACAAAGGAATAAGTACCGGCATATTTGGCCGTGTCCTCTCCACGGCCTGCGCGGGTACTGACGGCCACAATGCCGCGCCGGGTACCCATTGCGGTATTGATAACGTCCTCCTTGCTGAAGTTCGGCCAGCCCGCCGCCGGGTGATTGTGAAGGGCAATTTCGCTGCCGTTGCCGGTCAAGCCGGAAATGCTGGTGGCGTTGCCGTGAAGGTACTTCGTGGCGAAGCCCTGAGCGTCCACCACTACACCGTGTTCCTCTGCGGCGCTGCCGTGGGCCTCAGTAAAGGCCCGGAGCATATCTTCATAGGTCCGGTTGACGTTTACCTTCACATTCATGCGAGCGGGAAGGTCTGCCTTTGTTTCATCCTTGCCGTTGCCGCCACCTGCGGAGGGCCAGCCGCCGGAAAAGCCCATGCCGGAGCTGCTGCCCCTGCCGCCGTGTTCCACCGGGAAGGTGATCTCCGTCCAGTCGGCCACACGTGCTTCAAGGGTCTTGCCGTCAATCTCATAGGCGAGGGCTTCATCAAGGCTGTTGAACGTCGCAAGGGTCTTACCGGTTGCAAGGCTGTACAGCTCAAGCGGATCACGCAGCAGCACCACCTTGTCCGTAGCATATACGCCGTTCAGGCGCTTGAAGTCGCGCTTGAATTTCTCAATTTTCATACTGTTTCACCTCTTTTGGGCATAAAAATACCGCCACCGGAAAACCGGTGACGGTTGAAAAGAAGCGGTTTACTTCTTTTTAGGGGTTTTGCCCTTGCCTCCGTCTTTGGGGGTCAAGAGCTTTTCGGGCTTGATCCCACCACAATCTGCGGGGGCCTTGCCCTTCGTGGGCTTCGGAGCCTTGCTTTTTTCGGCCATTTACTTTGACCTCCTTTCAAGGGTGTAATGATAGCCGTAGAGCTTTTGCCCAGCTCTCAGGGAATTATGCTCAGACACAAGGTAGGCATTGAAAGCCTTATTTGCGGCGGCGTTATAGTCTTTCCAGCTCATGCCGCCGGACCTGTAGGAGCTGTTCAGCCCGCTCATAGCCTGCTTGTAGGCGGCTCTGTTTTTGGAATTCTCACTTGTGAAATACTGCTTGAAGCCCTTGCCGTCAAAGCCCTTCAACTTCGATATGCTATAGGTGCCTTCAGACGCCGTAGCTCTGTACGTAGTCTGATTATAATTCACAAAGTTATTCAGATCGCCGGTTGAGAACGTACCGCCCAGCGTCCCATTCTCATTACCGGAACGCGGGTGATTGTGTGACATTGCCTCTGCGGTCTGACGTGCGTGAAGCGTTGCCCGGACAGATCCTTTGCCGCCCTTGTTCTCTTCAATAATATTCCCGTTTGCGTCCACAAAACGGGAAAACTCAATCTTGTTTTTGTAGCGCTTGTCCTCAAATTCTTCTATGGCCGTCCTGACCTTGCCGGTCAAGTTAGGGTCTTTGCCGCCGTAATGCAGCGGAGAGCCGGACAGGTCAATGTCCTTGCCGTCAGAGCCTACAGCGGACACGGCAATATCAGAAGAACGGGAATAGCTGCCGCCTCTACCGCCCATTATACCACACCTCCCGTTGAATTACCACCGTTTACCCGCTTTTTCAAGCCCTCCTGAAAGGTCATAACCGGGATAATGGTATTACCGGCGCACTCATCCGGGATAAAGCCGTAAAAGAGGATCGCGGAGGGCTTCAGGCGGGCCAGCATTTCACGGTATCCCGCCAGAAACAGACGGCGGGCGTCGCTGTTCATCTGCGTACCCACAGAGGAAACGGCCACAACGCCGCCTTCAGGCTCACCGTCAAAGCACCACTCAAAACTTGCTTCGTCGCTCCATGAAATGGTAGGAATGACCGTGATCCCGTGCATTTGCCAGTATGCGCCCAGCCAGTGCTTGCGGTAGTGATTATATATCTGAATGGCCTTCGGGAAGTCCGTGTATGTGGAAAAGTCCGGTGTACAGACGCACCGGAAACGGCCCAGAAGGTCAAGGTATGCGTCCGGCTGCGTCCACAGGCGGGTGAATTGATAATCGTCAATGAAGAAGTGAATACCCTTGTCCTGCGGGGCCTTGCAGCTTTTGGCATAGTTGAAGCCGATATAGCTATCAGCCGTTATATCAGTAGGAAGCAGGCGCGGAACGTCAAAGATACCCGTACCGTCAAATATTACTTTATTCAGATTTTCATAATTGCGTCCCTGCCGGTATATCAACGTCCGCGCCTCCTATTCTCAAAAATGAAACGGGATTTTCAGGCACGGGCAGCGAGGCCGGAGGCTGAGCCTTGCGCCGCCTCTCACGTGTCTGAAAATCCACGCTAACATTCTATCACGCTTTATCCGAACATACCGAACAAAACGGACAGAGGCTTTATTTTTCTGCTGCGAGATACCGGTTGCAGGCCATACGTACACTGTCCTCAGTGTTCCCGCCGCCGATGTGCATAGCCACCTGATACCACGTCAGGCCGTTGATAAAGCGCAGCGTGAATATCTGCCGGGTCAAGCTGTCCGGTATATCTGCTATGTACCGTTCAAGGCGGCTGCGCTCATGGATACATTGCTGCTGCTTCGCGGCAATGATTGCTTTCAGGTCCACGATTTCAGCCACCATGCGGGCCAGAGCGTCACCATAGCCGGGGCTGCGGGGCATACCGTCCAGCTTTTGGGCCTTCGGGGCCGAGGCCATAGCCTCAAGCTCCCGTAGGCGCTCCATATCCATTTCTATTTCACGATTCAGCCAGTAGAGCTGAGATAGTTCTTTCTTTGTCATGCTGCTGCCTCCTTCGCGTTTCTGATCCTGACCTTTAGAGCCTCAAGCAAGCTGTCCTGAACGTCTGCTTTACCGCTCAGAGATTTTATAACGTCCTCATCCGTGCCGCCCTGCACAAGCAGATGATGCACGATAACCGGGAAGGGCTGCCCCTGCCGATGAAGGCGCTTGTTGGTCTGCTGGTACAGCTCAAGACTATCATTTAGTCCAAACCAAATAATGTGATGGCCGCCCTCCTGAAGATTCAGGCCATACCCGCAAGAAGCCGGTTGCACAAGCAGCAGGTCAATCTGTCCGGCGTTCCATTCATCTTCTTGCTTTTTCCCTTCGTACACGGCCACGCGCAGAGGTGTAGCTTTCAAGGCCTCCTGCAAGCGGGCCAGATCATGCCGAAAATTGTAACAGATAACGGCGTGCTGCCCGTTGAGCTGTTCCACAGTTTCCAGCAGGGCTTCAATCTTGCAGTCATGCACCGTGACGACGTTCCCTTCCTCATCGTACACAGCACCGTTGCAGAGCTGCAAGAGCTTCCCGCGCAGCGTGGCAGCGGTCCCGGCGGTGATAACCGTTTCGTCGTCCACCTGAAGCAGCGTGTCCCGCTCAAGGCGGTCATAGGCCTTTTGTGCTGCGGGGTCCAGCATAACGGGAATATCGTTGTACACCAGCTCAGGAAGCTCAAGGTAGTCCTCAGCCTTCATGCTGATGCAAATATCAGAAATGCGGTTGTAGATTTCATCCGCTGCGCCCATCTTCGGGGCATAGCTGAAGATCGTTGTGCGGCTGCGCTTGTCCGGCACAAAGTAGGCGTCCCGGTAGGAAGTGATTGTGCGGCCCAGCCGTTTACCACAGTCCAGAAGAAACACCTGCGCCCACAGATCCATAAGCCCACGTGAAGTAGGCGTACCCGTCAGCTCCACAATGCGGGAGATCCGGGAGCGTACCAGCTTCAGGGCCTTGAAGCGTTTTGCCCGATGATTCTTGAAGCTGCTGCTTTCGTCGATCACCACCATATCAAAGGGCCAGTCCCGGCCATAGTGATTGACAAGCCACTGCGTATTTTCCCGGTTTATCATGTAAATATCGGCGGTGGCGTCCAGAGCGCGGAGGCGCTGCGAGGCCGTACCGAGGACAAAAGAGAAGCGGAGGCCGTTGAGCTGTTTCCACTTTGCCGCCTCTTTGCTCCATGTGGATTCAGCTACCTTCTTCGGAGCTATGATAAGGACCTTCTGAACGCACCACATTTCATACTTCAGGCGCTTGATTGCAGACAGCGTGATAGCCGTTTTACCGAGGCCCATATCTAAGAAAAGGCCGATTGCCGGGTCTGTACAGATCCGGTCAATGCAGTAGTCCTGATAGTTATGTGGCACAAAGTCCTTCAAGCTCAAGCACCTCCTTACACCTCATTCTGATTGCCTCTATCTGCTCAGTGGTATTCACGGCAGAAAAGACTTCAAAGCCCAGCTTCCGCAGCAGCCCTTGAACGTAAAGCTGCCTTTTGCGTTCTTTTTTACCCGGCTTCTTCAGCTCTACGAAAATAACGTGAGCGCCGGGAAGCAGTATCAGTCTATCGGGAACGCCGGTGAAGCCGGGGCATACAAGTTTCAAACAAAGAACACCGTTCTTCAGGCTCTTGATACGGTCTTTGAATTTGTGTTCTATTTCGCTCTCAAGCACCCGTAAAACCTCCTTTGTAACACTTTCGGGGTATTTTCCTATAATTCCCGTATACATAGGCGCTATGACGGAAAATCCCTCATAGCCTCTTTATTGGAGGGGGTCTATAGGAATTTTATGTTACAATGTTACAAAACCTCAGAAGCCTTGATTTTTCAGGCGTTTCGGCTGTAACATTCCTTGTAACATTGACGTTACAATGTTACAGGGCCTTGTAACATTTCAGCCCTTCAGCGGGGCCTTGTAACAGTTGAATGTTACAAGGCTTTTTACCGCCGAACAAAGCCGCGCTGGACGCTGTACGGGCCGACGCGGATCACTGTTTCAGAGCGCCGCCAGTCCTTCAGCCGTGCCAGTATCGCGTTGATTTCCCGCGTGTCTGCGGGCTTCATATCCTTGATGTTGCCGTTGAACAATTCGCACCAAACTTCCACGGCAGAGATCCGGTCACGGTCCACAAGCTCAAGCTCCTGCCCGTCCGGTGTCCGTGTAGCTCCGCACCAGTAGTCCCGCCGCCGGTCAATCGGCCACTTCTGCCAGTCAGCCGGTACCTGCTTCTCCACAAAGGCTTCAATGAGGCCTTCACGCACGGAGATTTCGCGGTGTTCCTCCTGCTTGAGCTTCGCTTCCTCTTCCACCATGCCGGACAGGTAGAGCTGTTCGCCGGACTGCCAGCGGGCCTTTGCTTCGGCCCAGAGCTGCGTGATAACGTCGTCGGTCAGGTCCTTCCACACGGTCAGCTTGTGGGGCTGTTCGCCCACGTCCACGGGCCAGAAGCGCCGGTTGCCGGTGGTGTCCTGAAGGAAGTCGGTTGTATTCGTGCTGCCGAAGAACACACAGCAGCGGGGCAGCTCTTTGACGTGGCGGCCATACGCAGCGCGGTAGCGGTCAGCCCGGAGGGACAGAAACTGCTTGATGCGGGCAACGTCCGTGCGCCGGAAGGCGTCAAGCTCAGATACCTCTACCAGCCACACACCCTGCAAAAGCTCAGAGGCGTCTTTCCCTTCAAAGGTCCTGATGCTGTCGTTAAACCATCCCTTGCTCATCTTGTCCAGCAGGGTACTCTTGCCTATGCCCTGCGGGCCGGAGAGGATCAGCATATTGTCAAACTTGCAGCCGGGGACCATAGCGCGGGCGATTGCTGCGGTAAAGGCCTTGCGGCACACAGCGCGGTTGTAGGCGGTGTCCTTCGCGCCCAGATAGTCAATGAAGAGCGTATCCAGACGGGCCACACCGTCCCACGCAAGGCCGCTGATGAAGTCCTGCACCTCATTAAAGGCGTGTTCGGAGGCGTGAATATCAAGGGCGCTGTCAATGTTCCCGCGTGAGGTGATGCCCCAGAAGCGTTCCATGTACCAGTACAGGCCGTTGCTGTCCGTGTCGGACCACAGGCGGCGGGCGGTGGACTTTTCCCACGGGAGAGCGCCCAGCACTTCACCGCGTCCGGCAAACTTATTGAGGGCGAATTTGCCCTTCAGCAGAGGATCACCGTCAAGGATAATCAGCACATTGTCAATGGTGCTTTTTACCTTGCCGTCCTGCGTCCGCTGAAGCTGCTCAGCCCATTTGCCTTCATCGTCGGTGTCGGGGTCCGGCTCCCGGCCCATGCCCTCAAATTCCTTCATGGCCTGCTCATGCTGCTCACGGTTGAGGGTGGCGACGGTGGCCTTGTCGGTCAAGGCCAGATCACACATAGCCTTGTAGGAAGGCAGCTTGACAACCGGCGTATCCGGCGCTGCGCTGTCATCCTTTTCTCCGAACTTGTGTAGCCGCACCAAGTCAAAGGCGTTCACCAGCCTGCCGCTGCACGGGTCAGTCGCGTGATGCGAGTAGAGGAATTTGCCGCCGTCGTAGATGATAGCGCCGCCGGTGGTGCTGCCGCCCAGATAGGTGAAGCGGTCAGGGTCGCCGTCCACGGGGTCATAGATTTTTGGCAAGAAGGCGTCCATAGCGGCCAGCACGTCATAGGTCCGGCAGAAGGCACCGACAACGCCGTTTTTCTCCGTTGGGTCGCCCTGCTTCATTGCCAGCTTCTGATAGCTCACGGCGTTGGGGACCTGCGGCCAGCTCAGGAAGTTGTGCCAGTCAACGTATGTACCCAGCAGGAAGTCCGCAGAGATCAGCGGGGCGTCCTTGACCTTGTAGACGTACTCACTATCGGAGCAGCAGGAAGGCCAGTACATGAGGCGGCACGTTTCAAAGGTGGTCGGGTCGGCCATTGCAATACCGATATGGGCCGCCACCCGGCGGGCGCAAGGCTCATATTCGTCAGGCGTCACGGTCCGGTCAAAAGGCACCACAACGCGCAGGCGGGGCGCACCGGGCGTATGCTTGCGGGTGGAGTAAATGCAGTAGCTGCAATCCAGCGCGTCCATTTTCTCTACCACAAGATCCGTCTGCCAGCCGGGGACGTTATCAAAGTCAAGGGTGATAATGTCACGGCCTACCATGTTGTTTGCCTTGCGGCGCTGCCCGTTCAGAGAGCCGCCCACAAAGCCGCCCACGTCCTTCAGGTCGTCCTGCTGCGCCTTCTTCATGTGAAGGTACTCTTGCAGGGTTTCCGTGCCTCTGACGGGCGTGGATAGGCGCGTGTACAGCTCAGATACGGTCAGCGTTGTCTGCTTCCATATCAAATCACGGCGGCTGTTGCCGGTGGAGATAATGATTTGTCTATCGTATTTCATAGCGGTTGCTCCTGTTCATGGGCATTGCCCGGCGTGTAGCTTGTCACGCCATTTCATCCGTCAGCCGTCCAATGAGCCGGTTGAGCTTTTCACTGCGCAGCCGGTCTACCTCAGCGCGGTTGTGGAAAATAATCTTGAGCTGTTCAAGCATGATTTCCACGTCGGCAATTTCCTCTGAAATAGCGGTGACGTTTTTTCCACCGCGAATATTCTTTGAAAGCTCCTTCGTCAGCTCAGCCATTTCCTCCATAGCCAT
>AUXO016729860.1_pt1 | contig 12456 bp, 18 predicted proteins | sample 768731 | NCBI WGS metagenome assembly AUXO01 (sample SAMN02715735, study PRJNA202380) | gut metagenome | biome: sheep rumen | host: Ovis aries | place: New Zealand: Palmerston North | reverse complement strand
TTTCTTGCTGTTCTCCTGCCACTTCAAGGCAATGCTTTATAGCCTCATCTAATGTAAGTTTACTCATTTTCAGTCCCCCTTTCGCACGCTTTGAATGCTCGGATGAATTGTTCCAGAGTATTCAGCTCAGAAATGTTCGTAGTTAGCGCTCTACCAAGGTGATAGAATTTGTACCAGCCAACAAATTGATTAGAATTATGGTCGGTGATCAGGATGTCATCATCTTCGGTACTGACCACAAAGTTCCCTACACTACCATATTCAACATCATCAAAAAAGTCATCCTCGTTTGTATAAACAGATTTAACAATATTACACAGGTGGTCACGGGTTAGTGGTGTTGTACCTTGCTTGTGATAGGTGATATAAGCCGTGTCGGTAAGACTCATAAAATTTCGCTGTTGAGTTCTGCCGACAACTTCGTAGTCGGGGTGTTCTTTCAAAAACTCTGAGATTTTGTGCTGTATCTCCGCCGGAGTCCCAATATAAGTGTCACACAACTCATTCATAATCATTCTCCTCCCCATTTATTAAGTTTCATTTTGTCTCGCCTCTTTTGTGGCTTCTTCATACTCATAAACTTTACTTGTATCCATTTTTATGCCACACCTAGGGCAGTATTTAGATATTCTGCTATACCCAATATAACTACCATAAATATCACAGTTTCCACAATGATAAGGATCGACACAACGTTCTTTATCTCTTTCAATCCACCACTTACCAATTCTTTCAGGCTTGTTAGCTGTATTATTGTAATACCTCGATTTGTTAGTGGATATAATCTTGATACCCATAATGCAGTAACCGTCCTTGACATATTTGGAATCACGCAAGATATATGTAACATCTACTTTCATCTCTCGACCTGTATAACCCAAACCGTCCGGTGTAACTGTCTCTTGTAACAATAACGTGTCACCCTCTTGAAAGGGTCGATCGTCTTTTCTCACCTCAAATGTCTTTTTGCCTTGTAGTATAGCGGCATAATATTCCGACAATATTTTTAATTTATGTTCCATTTGTATCACCACCCATTCTTGCACCACAGTTAGGGCAGAACTTAGATAGAATATCCTCTGTAAATGTCTGACACCCTACATTGACAGTTTCAGTATGCGCCCTGCAACCACAATTCGTGCAATGACACGGTACAGGGTTTCCATGATCATCACGGTAAGACCACTCCGCTTCACCCTGGACCACAGTATTCTTTACTTCGACATTCTTTACTTCGACACTATATGATGCAATTGATTCGTTGATAAGCATTGCCTGTGCCTTGTCTGCAAAATCTAAGCACTCTATTGCATCACTTATGGCATCTTTCATCTGCTCTGTCAGATAATATTTGTTGAAATGATAAAACTCTACAAGTAACTCCCTATGTCTCGAATGCTCATTCCACCTCAAGGTAGCTATTGCCTTGGCAGATGCCTTATCTTTTTCATTGTTTATATACATATTATCACTGTCCCATCTTTTCAGGAGAATCTCTCCAAGAATTTTCGTATTCGAGCTCTTCGACCTTTTCTTTTAATCTCTTGTTTTCGTCAAGTATCTTCATTAACTTACATTCTCTTATGTGCTCACAAGTCATATCGATGGAATATTCTAAGCACATTCTGCATACTTCGTCCTTCGTCATTCTATATCACCACCCTTTATCATTCTTGCACCGCAACAAGGGCAAAAATCAGTACCACTTATACCAAAGCTGTATATGATATCAAACCCACATTCTGAACATATTCTATCGTTTACCCATTTTCCAAATCTCACAAGCTGTACGTCTGCGGCTGGTACTTCCCCTATATCATCAATAGCATTTTCAATAGCACTACGCATAATATCAAGTTCGTGCCAATTCATGTTCAAATAAGACATCTGCGAAATACTATCAAGTCTAGATTGGAGAATTTCAAATGCAGCTTTTCTGCTTATATATTCATCCATAATTCTTTGTCCTCCCTATTTACTGGCTGTTCATCAAACTCCATTTAACTCCTACTCGTTGGTATGCTCAAAGCCGACTATTAAGCCCTTTACGGGCGGCTGCCTCCACATCGTAAACGTTATTGATGTAGTCATAGCTGGAGCACCAGTAAAAATTATTCTTTTATGTGGTTTAATGCAATTAACGAATTACCACAAGTGATACGATCCTCATCTTCTTCTTTTGACGGAACAAATACAATAACGTCCCAACCGTCCTCTACTAAAGGTTGTTCAAATTTTTCATACACATCAAAATCGGTTACGATTTCGTATCCATTATCGTTAGCCTCTACTGTTTCATGAATAGGTGTGATTTTGACGATACACTTTTTCTTATCGAAAAACTTATTCATCAATGCCACATCTAAATTAGACTTAGAGGTTGTGGCAAAATTCAATGTGTATTTTCTGCCAACTGGCATAGGTAAATCATCTATAATTTTACCAATTTCCGCTAAGGAAAGGGACTTGTTCCTAAACATTCTGTTCCTATCCTCTTCGTCCAGTGTATTTATAGAAAACTGTAGGCCAAGTCCACCATTCCATGTGGCTGTTTTCATTAGATCCGTCCACTTAGAAAGAAAGGAAATAAGGTTTTTGTTACTCTTAGGCATCATCGTGGACACTACAGGGTGATATTCATCAAACACTGTATTGGCATATTCACCTATAATCTTCGTTGCTGTTATGACATCAGGATTGAATGTGGGTTCACCCATACGAGCATAGTGTACATTTAACCTTTTGCCATGAGTCACACCGCTGAGAGATACTGCTGTACTAATCTCGGAAATCAATTCCCATGTATTTACATTGCCGTGAAAGCCAAGTTTAGGGCAATCACAAAAATCACAGGACATAGGGCACCCCTTTTGGGTAGATACGGTAACAACGAGCTTATCGGTTAGCTTTACGGGTCTATGCTCAACCTTTTCTATTCGTTTGTTATACCCAAGAAACGAGGCTTTAATGTTATTCTCTTTCCCATAGTCCCCGACATATAAGTATTCTATCCCAAGCTCTGTATCAGAGACAATTTTACCTGTTCTTGTATCTGTTATTTTTCTCATTTGTATTCCTCCTCATAATAAGACATTTAACTCTTCTTCGTATTATTCATATACAGTAAATTTTGTAGAATCCTCTATAAAACTATCATCATCTGTAAATATAAATACTTCATCTGGATTTTTAGTTGTATATACCCTAATAGGTTTAGCAATATGAGCTCCGGCATAACCCCCTTCTGTACAAACAGAAACTCGTTTATCTTTAAGCTCTGGATGCTCATGGAGAATAGCAACCAATTTTTTGGATAACTCCAACAATGTAACTTCATGATTATTCATTTTATCTTCTCCCTTTCTAATCAAGTGATTTCATAAATATGATAACAATAAACGGTATCTATATGTACATCATTATAGATATATTCATGTTGTGGGCTTTGAGTACCAATGTATGGACCCCAGCCACTCCATCTCCAACCACCGTCATCAGGTTGATCCTTGCGATTTACAGTGGACAGCCCAATAACATAACTTTTATTTGTGTCATTTAGTAGTTCTTTATGATATTCAAGTACCTGCTTGTAATTATCACAAACTCCGTATGCCGTCCACTTATCCTTTATGCGATTTAGGCAGTTCTCTTCGATAAAGCAATCGAAATTGAATTTGAAGCCATCATGTCTATATACTCCGGTTTCATAATGACTAAACATAGAATCAGCATCAGTAATATCCACATTGTGCATTGGTGCCAACATAGCCATTATACCTGATGGTATAATCGATATAATATCGAGATCTTTTAACATAATATTTACCTCCTTAAAAACATTATTTATTTTATTATCTCAACGCTAGTTAAGACGATTGGCTCAGTAAGCTCCACAGATTCACCGTTGACCTTGGCTAAAATCTTGACATTCCGTTCGTCAACTTCTTTGTTCTTCTGTGCAAACATCTCAGCAAAGGTTTCATTGATTTTCCTACAAACTCTATCATAGGCATATACCCATTTGAAATCTTTGTCATCCATAGATCACACCACCTTTCATAGACATATAACGATTTGTCATATAAAAGAAAAAAGCAGAGGACGTTTAATCCTCTGCTTTATTATAGTCAATATTTACGTTTAGTCATTAAGATCCTCAATTCGGCTATATGCTTCATCTAGTGCTTCCGAAGCCTCAATAATACCGTCAACAAGTGCTTCATATTCCGCATTCTGGAAGTAGAATTTATCCCACATATCATACAGTGCATCAGCATCTTCATCACTTATAGACATAAACCACGGATAATTGTCAGGATTATCAATGACAAACTCAGGAGACTGCTTACCGTCTGGAAGGTCTTTATAAAACTGATTGATTGTGTCATATATCGAACTGATACGGGCTTCAAGATCCGATTTTGCCACATTAAGATCAGCCATAATCTGATTCAGCTTATCAACATACTCAGCCATTGAAGAAATGCTTTCTGCTGCTTTGATATACTTTTTCATCTGAACACCCCCATTACTGAGCGAACTGACTCAGATCAGTTCCAGGTGGCAGAGCGATCAGATCAATGGTGATATCATTGATCACACCGTTGATGATGAGGTAGATCTTACCGATAACACTGTTCGCATTTACCTGATCCAGACCGTTAATGTCAGCTGCCATCTTGACATAGTAATCTTCGATCGCACCGACATTTTTCATCGTGTCAAGTAGTGGTGTTACACCTGAGTAAAAATTGCCATATGCCTGCTCGTTATTGTATTGGAATGTTATACTCAATCCGCACTTGTAAGCTACATTCTCTACAGCGTTCACAAGATATCTGGTAGAGAGATTTGCAAGTGCCTGATAAGTAGCCGGAGGTACTTCAAACAGTGTGCTGTTGCCCCAGAGGTTTGTTCCCAGATCAGGAATTCTGGTGATAACATTTACGCCGACACCTTCCAGCTTCTGCCATACGTCAAGGAGCTTCTTAGGAACAACGTAGTCCATCTTGCCGATATTGAGGTTATGTCTGCGATTTGTAGGCAAAGCCCACTCATACTGCGCAGGCTGATTGAGTATCTGTGCTCTCTGGATAAGCATTGCAAGGAATGAAGGTGAAGCAGTTCTCATTTTGCTTGTTCCCACATATCTGTACTGTCCCCAAGGTGCAAACAGTGTTGAATGGCTTGTATAGAGGACTGAATTTACATCGTTTCCACCTACAAAGGGTGTCATTCTTGCAAGCAACTGAGCATAACCAGGTGTGCTGTCGGAAGCATCGTAAACAAGTCCTCTTGGACAAGATCTTGGAATATCAATCAGACCAGTTGCACATCTGCTGTAGTATGCTATGTGCATAAGGATCTGATGGATCGGGGATACCTGAGACAGCGGATATTCAGCTGAAGCACCGAACTTAGTTCCGCAGATAACTTCGATATTCTGATCATCCCAACCAGCGCTCATTACTCTCTGAGGATTATAATTGAGCTTATCGACCAGAAGCTGATATGTCAGGAATGCGGCATTATATACCCACTCATTATGCGCAAGTGCGGCCAGCTTAACAGGATCTACCACAGAACAGTTAGTCCATGCTGTAATGTAGGGTGTATCAGCTTCGGTAGCTCCGGCAATACCAGTATAGTAGCCACCAGGGGTAGAAGCTGGGATTCCGTTTGGTGTATCGGTGCAACCATATCTTACTGTAGCATAGTCTTTAGCTACAGCCTTGAGGTTGTTAGTTACGGTAGTTACTGCTGAAGCATCACCATTAGCCAGACCGATAGCTTCCACAGTTTCAAACTGCTTGAATATCGTACCTACAGTGAAATCTTCATTGGTTACAGCCTTGAATGTCCACTTAGTTACACCAGCTGTTACAGTGGTGGAATCTACAACATAGTAAGAAGTCTTCGATGTAGCCCAATCGCTTGGCTCTACATATACAGTTGAGAAGTAGTATTCAGTAGAACCTGAACCAACTGTACCCTTATGGAAATCCCCACCTACGCCTGTAGCATCATCAGCCGTTGTACCATAAAGCTGTGTAGGAACAGTAAGTGAATCTGTACCGCCGACAAGTGCAGTTATAAGATCTGCTGTCTGTGATCCGTTGATAGGTGTAACTGTAGGCATAGAACCATCGGACTTACTATCCTTGATCGTACCATTGATAGCAAATGTTACATAGTTAGATTCTACTTCACCTACATATGGTACGGTTTCTGTTGCATTATTTTCATCAAATACGAATGAAAGGTTTTCAACTGCGGTCCGTGTTCCAGTATTCGCATCAACAATGTATACGATCAGAGACCAATAGTTGAAATTACCGGAGGTATATCTGTTAAGTACACAACGGAGATTGTTTCCGAAAGTACCGACATACTTGGCATTGATACCAAACAGAACATCACCATTTCCAGAATTGATCATATATCCGCCGGAAGCCTTTGCACCAGGGCATACACGACATACCAGAATATCATAACCAGATGTCAGCAGTGTCATAGCCATCTGATATGAATAATCATTTGCCAGCTTATAGTTGGATTCTGGACCACGATATGTAGCCACGAAAGACTCAAGTCCAGCCTGTGTAGCGGGGAAATGTGTCCAGCCAACTTCCTCAAGCATCATATCGATGCCATCAGCACTATCACCATATACAGACTGAGGATCCATGTAAGCTGGTCCCCAAGCTGCTGTAATAGGAAGTGCGATCGTAGCATATGAATTAGTTCCTATATTATAGGTGTAGTTCTCAGATATCTCATTAATAACTATCTTAGCCATCTACTTCTTCCTCCTTGATAAGTTTACTTCTACCCTTTCTTGTAGGCTTAGAAGTTGTTGAGGTAACAGCAGGCTTAATGATCGTATTCTTAGTCTGCACAAATCCCTCAGCATTGATAGCGCCTGGAACACTATGCACATCACCCGGCTTGAATTCAACACCGTAAAATGTCATTGTGCGACCAGACATATTCTTATAAACCACAATATCACCTCACAGAGATTATTTACTAATCATATATAAGGTTAGAGATCAGACTTAACGGATGGGTCAGCTATCTCAGTTTCAAATACGGTACGTTTCAGATGCACTGGTGTATAGGTAACAAGAACACAACCTTCTGTCTTAAGCTGAAGAACCGCCTGATACAGTTGACCACTTTCTGCATATTCTGATGACCCAGAAGACTGTTCTATCTCAGTATCACTATTTATAGCAATGCCAAACCTAATCACCCTATTTCCTTCATATGGAAGTCTGATTGGAAGAAAGTACATAGATAAATATTTGAACATCAATTCTCTCATTATTTCATCAAGGTCTGCCTGAGTAGCGGTCAATACAGTAAGCCTATATGTCAGTGAAATTGGGATAGCCTTTTCATAATATAATTCATTAGTCTCCGGATCAATGACAGTTGAAACCCCAATATGTGCTCTACTGAAATTCATCCTTTCAGAATCTACTTGCGTATTTGGATCCCTAGATAGAGCTACTATCGGTAATTTTATTTCATCATTCTGTATCTGTGCAGCTACACCGATGATTTGTTCTGGACTGATGACCTTTACTACAGGATTCGCTACCGAATCAGGATTAAAACTTTGTTCTAAGTCTTTAACTATGGCTTCATCATACTTATAGATCATTTCAAATCAGCCCCCTTATCATCAAGATAATTCCCACGATAATCAGTATTGCCCTTGAGAAATGTATTAGATTTGTTGAATTTTTTACGCTCTTCAACCGGTGTCCTACCAACAATGTTCTTGTCATACACCGGAACTACTTGTGCTATAATATGATCTGGTGCTTGCATAGCGGTAGTAAGTTCGACTACACGAAATATCCGATTCCCCAAGCTGGTGTACTGACCGGAAATGTGGAATAAGCAATCCCTCTGTAATGATTTCAGATTGAAGCTACAGTGTATAAGAAATGGGAGGTTTTTGTCATTTTCAACAACCCAGCCTAATCGCTTATACGTCTTAACGGTAGGCGTTCCGTCAAAGAATATGTGAGTATCGACTACATCAGAATAACTATCTACAACTGATTCCCCTTGTGCATTAGTTCCGGGCAGAAGCGGATATTGGTATCTGCAAGATATACCTTGCATTTCCAATGCTTCATCATACCGCTTCCGCATTATGAGTATATCGTCACCGATCAAATTCATGCTCATAATATCACCACCACTCAAGAATAATTATTCTCAGATAGAATATCTTCTATATTTGCTACAAATGTCAGCCAACTCCAATTCCATTTGTGAGTCTGGGATGATGCTGACAGATTAACAACGCTACCGTTTCTCAGAGATTCTGTAAATTCTTTCTCAGAAGGACTATAGCCATTATTGATCCATGTCGGATTTTCTGATATCTTGAATACAACGGCATAGGTTTTGAACTGCTTTACACCGTTAGATATATTCCAGACAGTAACCAGTCGGAGCTTATCGTATTCCAACCCCAAAAGTGATGCAAGAAACTCCAGCTGATCATGTGGTAAATTCCGTTGCTGATCATAAGTCACCAAGAAGCCATACTTACTGAGCGTTTTAAGTATTTCATCAGTAGAAGGTTCAAAATCAATTACAGATGGATCTTCTGACACAAGACTACCCTCCGCACCAAGTACACAAGTATACAAATCACCATACTCAGCATGATAGACCCTGATCCTCAATCCGGTCAGTATAGGTGCATTGAGAATATCAGACACTTTTATACTCAGCTTGGTGCTAATATTTGATTTAACATTTATAAGCTGTCGCCAATCAGAAATGTTGTACCTTAGTTCTTTTCCCATAAATTACCATCTCCTATAAGAAATGCACCCCACTTCATGCAGAGTGCATTTGCTGTATTATCCTAACCAATTGATTGTGACCTTTGATCCGGTAGCCCCCCAAGGAGCACCAGAAATTGAACCAGATGACTTGTGAATGTTGATGGTGCAATCTTCCTTGACACCTCTACCAGAAAACGCTCGGGCATTGATCGCTGTTACTGTACTTGGAATATCAATGACACATGATTCTGCAAACTCCGCACCAGCACGACCGCCTACTTCAAATGCGTTTTCACCAATAGACGTTACACCAGACTTTAATGTAATAGAAGTGAGTAGATTGCACCGACTACACATTCCCCGTGGAATAATTGATACAGTACCAGGAATTTCTATTTCAGTAAGTCCAGAAGGCATATCCGATGATCCAGCAAAAGCAAATTCCCCAATTTCAGTAACAGTATCTGGAATTGTCACAGTGTTCAATGAGCTACAGCTGTAAAATGTATATGGTGTGATCTTAGTTATAGATGTATCTTCTAAATTCACAGATTGCAGTGATTGACAGAAGCCGAATGTACCATAAGTAGCATTACTCATACTAGGGTTGTCAGAACCCAATGAAGTTAAAGATGAAGGTAGTTCAACGGTTTCAACACCAGAGCGCATGAAGCATCCGGCTTCTATTGATATCGTACCTTCTGGTATAGATACCGATTTCAAGGAACTACACGCACTAAACACATGATCTCCTATTACACTTAATCCAGATGAAAACGAAACTTCACTCAATGCAGTACAACTAGCAAATGCAGATGCACCGATAGTTTCGACACTGCTAGGAATATCTATGGCAGTAAGCGATGCACAACCATTAAATGCACCAGATGGAATAGCTTTTAAGTTGGCAGGTAAGTTTACACTTTCCAAACTTTTGCAACTCTGACAAACACCACCGCCCAAAACGGCATTGTCTGGAAAATCTATGGTTCTTAAAGCGCACTTAGAAAATGCACTCTTACCTATAGAAGTGCAAGTGTCAGGAATATTAATCGTAACCAATCCGGTACATTCAGCAAATCCATAATCACCTATACTGATGATTCTCGCAGGGATAGACACAGTAGTGATCAAATTTCTACCGTAAAACCCATAATTACCTACCTTTGTCACACTCTTCGGAAATTCAATCGCAGTTATAGTGTTTTCAATCATCTTAGCCAGTGCATCTGTGTTATCATCAGGAACATCAGCATCAGGAGCTTTACTTATCTGCAAAAAATCATTCGCATTTATAGGTCCAGGAACTGACTGAACGACCCCTGGCTCCATATCCTTACCGTAAAAAGTCTGATTCTCAGATGACATATTGATATAATTCATAGCCACAACAATCACTCCATTTCGGATTTACTTTCTGTTATATAGTTGATCAACTCTAACTGAAATGGTTTAAGTTCATCAATTGAAGCCGCCGGATAGCTTGCAAAAAATCGCCCAACCATATCAAGTTTTAACTGATAATAGAGCATTCTGAGCATAACATCGGGTATCTCAGGGTGCTTCTCTACGAAGATGAAATATCTGGTTATCGTACTACTGAATGCCTTGATATCATCAGGTCTAGCTTCAGATAGGTTTGCTTCTTTCAAAGCTCTGAAATTTCGACCATTATATTGTTTAAGCTCAGTGAAAAACTGAGTTGCTAAAGATGTATTAGAATCCACCAGGAGCACCACCTTCCGTTGGTTCTTCCGTTACGTCAATATCCCAGCCGGAAGCATCTGCACCCATTTGAGGGAATGCTTCAGTAAGAATCTCGGTAAGACCCTTACGGAATGTATCTGCATCAACAATTCCGGCATCTTTAAGGAGCTGTACAAGGGTTGTAGCCTGATTGAGTGCAGAATCACGCTTCTCAAACTGAACTGTAGACTGAGTAGTTACTATCGGGTTCATATGAAGTGTGAACTTATCCACATACCCACTCATATTCTTAGCTCTGAAATACTTATTCAAACCCTCAGTCCAGCCTTCGATATATGCTGTCATAAGTCTTTGCAAAATATTAGCATATAGTGCAGATCTCTGAGACATTACGGTACCAGCCGCACCAAGTCCCTCAGCAGAAGAGAAGTTCATTGCTTCTTTAGGTATACCTAATACTGACAGCTTTTTATTCTGATAATAGTCAAGCAGCTTGTTGTCTGCTTCTGTAGTATCCGACATATTGAGATCAGTTATGGATATAGCATCTGCACCATTCACCTTTGGAAGATAAATCAAGTTATTAGGTGACTGAGGATTTAAGAAACTTTCTGCACCACCGGTAGAAGTATTCATGGACAATTGCTGTTCAATAGCATTCTTCATCTGAAGAAGTGTATCTGCAATTTCCTCTTCCTCTGCACCAGAACAATCGACATTGATGAATTTTACCACCCGGATCAAAGAAGATAAAAGCATACTATCTTCCAAAAGCCCCAGCGTTTGTGTGGGGACAACTACGTTACCCATAAGTGGCTCTGCAAACTGTATGTCATAAGTAATTGGGTCTCCGGTACGTTTGTCGGTACCCTCAATCGTATATTCACCAAGCAGACCACCCAGCGAAAAATGAATAATTGCGGAATCAGGATATATATTATACTCACGCACATTGGCATCCGGCTGATAGATATACCCTACCGGATTACCCATTTCCCAGATATGAAGTACATCCTCTGGTGGTATCTTATAGGATGGAATAATATCATATTCCTTATCCGGAATGGTATTATTATCCAAAGCAACGCCACGCTGTACAGTTTTACTTGCCGAATCCTTATACATATCTGTAGTCGGTATATACAGATTGCCTATAGTAGCAAGTTCTAAGATATGGTCACGAACATATGAATTGATCTTCCACTTCTTGAACAGGGTATTTATGAGATCAGCAAGGTCAGGATCATCCGATGTAGCCCATATAATCTGACCTGCGGAATTAGCAGTTGTAGAATCCGTAGCATAATATGAAAGTGCGGTACTGATTTGAGAATCAGCAGCAACGTTACGCATTGTTTCTATCTTCGATTTAATGTCCAGAAGAGCAGTATTTCCTCGCATATCAGACATACGGATGAATGAGCCAGAAGCTATAAATCTAAGATATGATGTATGATGCTTCGGCTTCTCCATCCAAGAGCGTAGCCGCTTGATCAATTTATTTTCCAAACTATCGCCTCCAAACTAACCACTAATATACAAGGTTATTCAGGTCAGCATCGATGCCGTAAGCGGCAAAGAAAGCTACTTCATTAGAAATTGGAATTCCTATGTTCTTAGCGGCATTTATTGACTTTCCGTCAATATTCTCATTGGTACCACCGATAAGCACACAATCTACAGAATTAGTGAATACGGATGTCACCTTAGCCGCATAGCTTGTAAGAATTTCAGCTATGTCCTTGTGGATAAAACTGCCAGTGATGTAAATAAGTTTATTCCGAAAAATAGGAGCACCGTCAAAACGCTTTTCAGATTCAACGATAGTAACATTTTCGGATTCCATTATAGTGATAAGTTCAGACACATTGAATCCGTCCTCAAACCACAATATCAGCTTATCAACTTCTGGACCATGCAGATTGAGGTCAGA
>AUXO012946989.1_pt1 | contig 12456 bp, 10 predicted proteins | sample 768731 | NCBI WGS metagenome assembly AUXO01 (sample SAMN02715735, study PRJNA202380) | gut metagenome | biome: sheep rumen | host: Ovis aries | place: New Zealand: Palmerston North | reverse complement strand
AGCGCGAAGCCTACCTCACGACCATCCACTACGGCAAACACCGCTTCAGCCCTGTGCTCATCGAACATTTCCCGTTCAAGCACTTCTGGCGAGGCAATCACCTCGTTCTCCATCTTCTCATATCGGGCTATGCCCTTGATAAACTCCAGCAGCAACGGCACATCTTGCCGTTCAGCCTTGCGAATCACGACATTCATCATACTTCTCTCTCGGTTCCCTTTTCTTTATCTTCTTCTATCATACCTTTGAGAATACTAGCGTAATCATTCCCTGAATCATAATTCTCTTTTGGCCCTCTGACAGCGAATATATCAAGGCTATCAAAGTCAATACTCTCCGATTTGCTCGGATTGACTTTTCGCTCCTCATAAGGGATGTCGTTCTGTTGAAGCAACCTCTGAAGATACCTGATATATTCCTCCAGACTCATCACCTTCTTCTTTATGTCACGCATTTGGATAACTCTCTTGGGGAAAGATTTGATGAGTGTACCTCTCAGCTGCTTTATCTCCAATTGCATCTTTTGAATAGCTGCTTGACGGTCAGGTTCTTCTGCGAGCCAAGCATCAGTTTTCTCCATCTTCTTTTGCAATTGAAGATTCTCCTCTTCGAGTCCTTTGGCGTATTTCTCCAATGATTCCAAACGCTTCAAGTCCTTGCGATATGCCTCGATGATGTGCTTCATTCGCACTTCATAAGGTATATCGTCGTCCTCAGGCTTAACCTTTTTCGTATATTGTATCTCATCCATATTCTTCTTTTATTTTCTTTGTACTAAAACCGCATAATCCTCACAGACAGCGTGGCACGTTGGGTATATAGTATCCAAACGTTGGACTATTTCTACATTGTTATGTCCATGGCCGCGAACTTGTATGTTATGGACAGAGGCCATATTTTTTTTGTACAATGGGTCTGACCGAGGATGCCATCGTATTCATTGACTTTTCGATCTTGATGAAAGTGCTAGGGTGTATTGGAACAAGATCATGAGTAACCTCCAATTTATTTATTCGGATAGGTCCATCCAACATCAGACACCCTGAATTCATAAATGCCGTCTTGTAGTACTTTATATTGCCTCTGCATTCCGTAACATTATAAATCACAATATGGTCTTGAATTTTACAACTATAACAATTGCCAACTTGAAACTGATCATATTCATGATGTTGTGCGTTCAGAACAATGTTCTCTACACTTTCGAACGTGGAGCGGAATAATTCAAAAAGACAATCGGCATCCTCGGGAGCAATGGGTGTCCAATACCTGAGCCCTATCTCTCTTGAGATTGACCATTGCCTAACACGTAAATCACTGGGGCCTATAGTAATCCCTTCGGCCTCGATGCTATTTCCCAGAATATCCCCTACTTGAAGGATGTCATAGCCTTCAGGTAGGTCTTCGTTAAATTGTGCAAAATAGTCTCCTTTATGTATCATGTGTTCTCTTTTAAACAATAGTGTCTGCCTTTCCCTTGCGCATTTTAGTAATTATTTGTTCCCGTTAATCCCACTCCTCGTCACTTTCTGTATTTAAGACTTTCGTCGTATTAGTTTTTCCGCCAATGTTTCTATATATCATACTAGAAAGTGTATCAAGAAGATTGTCTACAGTTGCAACAGTGAACAAATGACTATCATCCTTCACAAATCGTTTCAACGAAGTTATATCTGCATCTTCGCCGAGAGCTATGGCGTATTTGCTAGCTAATAAAAATAAACGATTATTGTCAAGTAAGGTGATTCCAAAATCATAATCGTCTGTTGGACACCCATCAGACAATACGATAATACTTATTTCTTCTCCATCAATGGTATGATTGTTTAATGCGGCATCTAGCGCTTCGCAAGCCGTACCAAGAGGCGTCATTCCGTTAGCTTTCAACTCTTTCCATCCAAAATCCATAACGGGCTTAGGAGAATCATACATCCATTGAGCAGTCTTGCCAAACGTCATGACACTCAATTCTATTTGTTTTCCATCGAAAGCAGCACCTTGAAGAGTAACAAGGATGTTGCTCATAGCATCATTTAAGGCGCCTATTTTAGCTCCTTCCATGCTGCCGGATGTATCGAGTAGAATAAAGAACTTCATTTATATTACCTTTACAACAGCTAAGATATTCAGTATTATTGATATTATCAGACCTGCCACTAGTATCAATATCAACTTGTGCGATTTTTTGTTTGCATCCATTAGTTGCGAAAAAGAACTGGAGATTTGTGATTCCAGATTCTGGCCTAAAGCTACTGTAGCCTGGGTGTTTGAGTCAACAGCTCTTGAAAAATGAGCTAATGCAGATTCTATGCTTCCCTGAACTTCTTTCAAGACATCCTCAATCCGTATTGTAAGATTGTTATACTTCTCAAATAATGATTCCATTTCCGTTTTTACTCTTTTCATAGAATCAATATACTGATCAGCACTTTTTGAGAAATCTGTGGCAATTTGAGTCATTACGGTTTTCTGATTCTCAGAAGATTCGGTTAAAGATTTGTTGTAGCCCTCTTTCAATTCATCTACTACGGTTTTGAATCCTGCAATAATACCAGATGCTTTCTCTATCTCCTTTACAGTTGCTTCACGGGCTTTATTGATATCGGCTTCCATTTTGGTAGTCAATTCTTTTCCGCTTTTCTCGATTGTTTTGGAGAAATTGTCATTAGCAGTATTACAAGCGTTCTCAAATTTTTCCTTTATGTCTTTGGTCGCTTGTTCCAATGATGTAACACGAGTTTGAAGTGCCTTGAAAACGACATCTGCTTTATCAGAAACTTCTGTACTAGCAATGTTCTTGCTGTTTTGAATATCATCTAAGACTTTTTTCAATTCCTGATAAATATCTGTAAAGTCCTGAGTCAGAACAGATAGTTGAGCCTTTGCACCTTCATAGGCATTGACAGTTCTTTCAACCTGCTGTCTTGCAGATTCAATACTCTGTAGCTTTTGTTCTAAAGTTGATAGAGATTTTAAAATTTCTTGTGAATCCATATTTGAATAATTTTGTTATTTCGTATAATTACTAGAGAATGTGTTAACCCAATTGAGGTGGCCAGTGAGTTCTGCCTGCAATTCAAGCTCTTCGAAGCGTTTGAAATCCTCGATAGAGGCAATATTTCTTCCTTTAGCATTCAATTCAGATTTGAACTTGGCAATCCCTTTATAGAAGGAATTATCATTCTTCTCCTGTTCCTTAAATGCCAGATAGCCCTCAATAAAGCTACTTTCCAATTCCTCCCTCATATTCTTATTACTGCCGACCTTTAATGCAAGAAGACAATATACATTCAGGAAACAAAGTGCCGCATTGGTATCTGTTGTACCACGACGTATCAATCTTACTGCACCTTGTAAATGCTTAATATTATCCTTTGGGGAGCCAGATACTCCAATAACATCACTATCGACGACCCTCATATATTTGTAGAGTATATCAAACGATGATACACGTCCTCGATCAGTCTCATCCAGTAATGAGAATTCTTCATCATTATCGGTTTTATAACCTTCACGAGCATACTTCGAATTGAAGTAATAATAGATCTCATCCTTCAGATCCTCATTAATCTCCTTCCAGTCCTTGGTGTCATCAATACCTACAAGGCAGAAATTTCTCATGTCATCGATAGCTCGCTTCCGCTTTAATGCGACTTTATCATAAATAAATTCTGTCAAGTAGCCCAAACATTTATGGATTTCATTTTGTCCCTTACGAACACTTGCTTTCTCAACTTCGTTTTCGGCTCTTTCCTCAGAATAGTACCTCATAAGGAAATCTTTTAGTCGGTTGAAATATGACCCATTGGGTTTTCTCGTAGAAAGAATTCTAAATGTTCGGGTTGAGTAATCCTGTGTGAAATCATCAATAAGACCAATAACGCACATACGGTATATTGCTTTGGCTATATCAGCATAGGAATCATCTACATAGGAAATCAGAGTTACCACCTCTGTACCTGGTTTGGAATTAAGCACAACATCAAGGAAACCTTTAGCAGGTATATGTGCATTCGGTTTATCTTTCTTGTCATTTCCTATAAAATAGACGAGATCCATCTCACTCCAGAGATAATACATCTTCTTCTTCTCTTCATATTCTCCTTTAAAATTATTGTCGAAGAAGAACATGACTGTATTATAATCCGAACCTTGATATTCCAAATTCTCCTTTGGAATCCTCACTTTTATGCTTTTAAGATACTCTTGTAGGTCTTTATAATATAAGAAACCACGATGGTTCCAATCAACATATCTTAGAACACAATCATTATACTTCGAGCAGTGGTTGCAAGTCCATGCCTGTCGTACACCTTGTGCGTCTTTATTATCCGTATTACATTTTACCCGGACAATATCACTTAATGGATTACAGCGGTCAATATACTGTTCATCAATTTGAGCATTGTATGCTTCAAGAATCTCTAACAGATCGTTTTCCCTAAACCACTTGCCTTTAATAATGGTCCAAGGCATGCCCACTTTAGAACATCGGTTGCTAATTCTTGCAAGATGATAGTCTGACATAAGAATTACAGACAAAGCCATTTTTCGGTCTCTTCCTGCACGTCCTGCCTCTTGAACAAAGCTTTCCAATGAACTGGAGTAATTCATATTCACAGTAAAACGCACATTAGGTTTATCAATGCCCATTCCAAAAGCTTTTGTCGCAACCATAATTGGTAGTTCGTTATCTCTGAAACGTTTCATGAACTCCATAGACTCGTTTCCTTGTTCCTGCCCCTCTTGTGCTGATCCTGAAAAAGATCCTATATCACATTTCTCACTGAGACGCTCTGAAACTACACTAACACTTATACCCGTTGTATTTACATGTGGACAGAAGATAATACCAGATTGCTCGTATGATGCCTTTCGATAATAATAATTATCAGGCATATTTACAGTCAATTGACTTCCGTCGAGTCCTTCCAGATTCTCACGCTCTTTGAACCTGTCCAAAATGCGTTGTACTGATTCTTCTGACTGTAATTCTCTTATATATCCCGGAACTTTGTCTATATAGTCAACTAAGAATTTCGACTTTTGGTCATTTGTCGTTTTTCTATCACCAATCAAAACTGCAGGGCCAAAATTAGCCAATTGTCCAGTCGGATCATATTTGGGGTCTTTCTGATATTCGACCTCAATCCTTTCTATTTTGTATTGCAATTCCAATCGGTTACTGTTTTCGTAACGAACAATAGCATCAGGATCAAGAGAAAACGCTCCATTACCAGTCAATTCTCTCTCAACGTCTGATAGAACATCGAACGATGCTGTAGCTGTAAGTCCAAACAGAGATATTGCCCCTTCTTTTGCCCTAACGTAACTATACAGGTTGCGTCCTAAGTGCAGATATGAGAATCTAAAATCCTGTCCCCATTCCGAAACACAATGTACCTCATCAATAACTCCATAAGAGAAATACACATTCAGCTCATGCATATTCTGAAGTCTTTCTCTGAACTCATAAATACATAATCTTTCGGGAGACATAAAGGTAATAATTGCCTGAGAAGACTCCATCAATAGTTCATGCTGAGTTTTTTCTTCAGGGGATAATTCGGAATTAATAAATGTACAACAATCAATTCCATTAGATATAAGACCATCATACTGGTCTTGCATCAAAGACTTCAGAGGGTCAATTACCACTGTAATACCTGGTTGAAGCATAGCAGCCAACTGGTATGTCAATGATTTACCACCACCAGTCGGGAGCAATCCAATAACTCCCTTATTTTGCAATGCCCTGTTAAGGATAGGTAATTGCCCTGGTCTAAATTCTTTCTTACGAAATAGCATTTGGAGGAAATATACAAGATGCTGTGTAGTATCTTTAATTTCTTCATGTCCTCCACTCTGTCCAATAACAGTAACCGGTTTATACGTTATTCTATCTGTTGTATATACCTCACGTGAGCTATAAACGAATCTTGATGACCTAACATTGAAATAGCAATTATTCTTGGCTTTAAACTCTGAGAATTGTACGTTTTCAGCATCAACAAACTCATCAATGCCAAAGTCTATGACCATATCATAGACAGTACTTTTGTCTATTTGCTTTGATGCCTTATATGTCTTGTTACCCAAATGTAAGTCAGAGCCATAATACTCTGGCGATAAAATTGTGAGATTTACCTTAGGGAATTTTCTGCCATCATAATCCTTTGACAGTTCTGTAAGATGGTTATACATCATCTCCAGATCAGCAAACGCCAAAGCTGCACAAGGAACGTCGTTTTCTTTCACCAAAACATTCCATTCATTCTGTTCGATAGAAATGTGACCAGTCAAAGCCGCCTCAATAATCACTTTTTGTATTCTAGCAATACCAATAGGCGTGTTTCGCAGAATTTTCTCATTCCCCTTTAAAATTGAACTGTCTGCACATGGAAACAAAATCGTGCCGTATTTTTCCAACTCATTTGAGAATGTTATAACCCTATTCATTGCTTTCTCAACAAATGGCGAGCATTTTGTTGGTAGGCCTCTTGTTATGATGTTGCTAAGAACAGCCAAGATTGGGTCTATATCCTCATAAATACTTGCTCCGATATCGAAAGGAGCTAGGACTTCAAATGAAGACATACGTTTCCAGAACTTCTCTGCATTTTTGTCTTTACTATCATAATCCCCTATTGCATCAAGACGATAAGCTCCAAAGAATTGTTTCGGAGGATAATATGATAGTGGAACGAGGAAAGGTTTCCCTTCTTCTCTGACAACTTGGAATCCCTTTGCTACACAGCCATACCATTTACCACTTGGCAATTGTCTATATTGACCGATCTTAACATTAACGAAATAGTTCCCTTTTATATCAAAATATCGCAAGAAGGAATCAATACGCTCATTCCCAAAATTCAATGGCCCAACACATACGAAATAGTGACGATAGCCAGTTGATCCGACCATTAAAGCCAGATCTTTCAAATCAATTTCTGGAATATCGAGAATATTTGAAAACAAATGAATGCATATTTGTTCTTCAACATGAAGCCCTGTCAAATACTCTCCTGTGAAGCTCTTGTCAACAGGAGGAAGATAATTATTCAGAGCTTCCACATAGACATCTTCACCGACAGCTAGACTAACATTAAGTTTGGCTCTATCCAACGCCGTCTTTGAAGGTTCAACCAATGTGACTTTCTGCAATTTCCCAATCTGTCCATTCCTTCTAAGTTGGTCTATCATGAAGACACTTGCAATTCCTTGACCGCACCCCCAGTCAATAATTTCATAGTTCGTGTCCATATTCTTGAAAGGAAATTGGCTGATCGCACATTCAAGTTTCCCCTTGTGCATTTCACCGTATGCAGCGAGATAACAACAGAGTTGTTCCTCGTTTTCGAGCCTGGCAGTACCATGATTAAGACCTGGACATTGCCATGGCCTGTTTTTAAATTCGAATGGTACATTTTCCTTCGCTGTCCTTATAATATGCTCAAAGGTCAGTGGATGATATGTCTGTATGGTATCTATGTAACTCATTCCTTATTATCACCTAAAATACTTTCACTATCTGGATTTTGTTTATGACTCTTCCAATTCCTAACAGCTGTAGCCTTACTAGTGTTGGCATAACAATATTCACAAAGGTGTGGACACGTGTTGTATTGGCCGATATCCTTACTAATGATGCAGCCACAGAATTGTCTTTGTCCTTTATCCTTATTGTCCTTTTTCCGACACACATACATTGTATCGGAGATTTCTATTGCCCCATCGGGAATAATCGTTCCAAAATCCTTTCCAAAATGAGAAACGACTTCCATCCCAAGGAATTTCATAAGCACAGGATCATCATATGCGATGCGTGCTATGAGTTCTTCGTCTATACAATGGTTTGGCTTTATGTGGTATTGTTCCAAATTGATCTTTTCTGCGCAAGTAGCAAGTTTGTATCCCCATCTCTGGTTCAAGGAGTCAAGACCTGCCGCAAACTGACGCATCGTCTCCTCAGAAAACAATTGGTAGTTGATTTTATTGGATTCAAGATTGTTCTTCACCTTCCTGTACTCCAGTATATCAGCAAAACTAAATACTAACTTCTCCGTAAAACCTTCTAGCTGATTGCCGATACTTTCAACTTTATTCAGTAACTTCTCCACAGATATCTGGTCAGTAAGGATAAGAGGATCAAATCTCCAGACAACTCTTCCTTTTCCAAGCCTTTTAACTAATTCCCTAAAAGTCTCAATGCGTTTATCAAGTGCAGGCACACCTCTTTCAAGACCTTCTTCCTCATAATCATTCAGAGAGTACTGAATATAACAATTAATATTCTTTTCTTTAAGAAAATCAAGGTATGGAATCAGTGGTTCCGGATTCTTTGACCAAAACACGATGAAACGCGTCTTTTCATAGCTAACATAACTCTGAACACCGTTAAAAGGATTAGTCCATGCTGAATAGCCTTTCTTTAATCGATTAAAAAACCATTCTGCATAGAATGCTGGTATATCCGTACTTCTACTTGCAGACACAATTATAGGTGCTTGCGCATCGGCAACTATTCCATTATCTCGAACTATCTGAACTTTTTCCCACCCCATATATTAAAAATTACCAATTAGTGACAACAAATTCATCAAGAACCAGGGATCGAAGCCTTGCATGGTCATCCGTTTTTGATTGGCTCCATCCTTGTGAACTTCTATACCATCAGAATATGGCGTGATGCCTATAAGCTTATTATAGGGCACTTTTACGCTTTTCTGAGGTGAATAGAATATAAGATTCTTATTAGTTATAAAGAGTGAACCTGTACCATTAAATTCCATCGAACTATGCTCTACTGGATGTCCCTTCATTCCACCAGTCCTATAGTAGACACCTTTGATAATACGAAAACTAAATCCACCACTTCTTCCAACCCATTCCTTCGTTATTTTTTCTTGATATAGGCTTACACCGTTATAAGTCCATAATATAGATTCATTCCTGCCAAGAATAATAGGAGCTGCAATATTTGTTCTTGGAATAATGCCACGTTGTACGTTTTTTAGGATCGACACTTGTTCCAACTTACTGATTTCACTATTTTGATACTGCGCAGGAAGATTATTCATTGGAAGAGCTAAGAAATGAATATAATCATCTATTTTTTGCTGTTCTGCATCTGAGAGAAAGCCATTTTTGAGAAAATTGGTTGCGGCTTTATCAAGAACGTACAAATAGGCATCCTCAATATTTGCTTGTATCATTGGGAATTTACTCAATACTTTCTCACATCTGCTGTGAGCTGTCTGTAAAGACAACTTGTCTGTAAAATACTCAACCATAAATCCCCTCATTAGCTTTTTGGTAAATTCATCTACGGCTCCATTCTTGTTTATTTTACTATATGATGTCCCTACAGCTAATAAGAATTCATCCATCAACTTCATAGAGGATGGTGAAAAAGGACGATGAATACTTGCAGTATATTGCCTGATTTCCTTGTCGCAAATACTACAAATGTCTTCTTCTGACAAAAATGCATCAGCAACAAGTCTGGCTTTTGTACGTTGTACATCAGCTCCTGTTGTTCTCTGAGTAAAGTATGAACTAACGACTGCCTCAAAGTCTTTCAATCCTTGCTCATGTTTAGCTTCGCATTCATCATGTGAATGTGAAAACCAACCTGCATCTTTTCCGCAATACTTACAAGTACTCATATTTTTTATTTTTTATTTTTCTTATGCGATAAGTAGTGTTGAACCTTATTGGATTTGTGATTCTTAGGGGTATGCTTTTGTTGCCCTCGGAAAAATCTACTCAGTTCCTCATCAAGTTCTTTTATTCGTGCATTTGCCTTTTTTACTGACAACTCAGCCTTATCTTTATCCTTCTTGGCATACTCCAAATTAATCTGCTGCTCTTGGTTAAGCTCTTCAGGATTGCCAAAAGAATCAATCTTTGACAAACAAGCCTTTAGTTTCTCTTCCGCTTCTTTTACGAGGGATCTCTGCCATTCTTTCTGATATGCAATTAAAATCGGAAAGACATTCTTGTCATCTGAGTCTGTATAGACACAAGCTACAGACATGTCATCCTTGCTTCCCCTTGCACTAATAATCGGAAACGACTTTTTCAATACTTTAAAGGCTGTTTCATTTCCAGATTTTATGGCTTGCTTATAAAGTTGGATATAGAAATTGTTAAGCACCTCACCGTCACCGAAAGAGTCGTCCAAACCATCTGATCCCAGAAATACGGCTAAAGGGAACTCTCCATTTGCTTGATAACAATAACGGAACTCTTCAAGGGCATGAGAATCACACAATGAAGTTGTTTTATTCAGAAAACACTTGTCATCCCATGGAATGGGCTGATTGCAAACCAACTTACCATCATCAACAGACATAAAAATGCATTTGCCATCGCCGATATGAAAAGCAAACCAATAATCAGGCGTTTGAACATACGCCATCAATGTGCAACCATAAGTCTTTTCAAAAGTCGCATTATCATCATTAAGCTTAGCCTTAAATGCATCCAGATACTTCTGATCAACATGTTGCTGTTCCCAATCTGATAATTCCCGATTTCTCGCATCTTCTGCTATCGCATTGTTCCACCTGCTTATTATAGATGAAAATAGCCATGTAAGCTGCTTATGTTGCTTGCTCTTTATTTGCTCGTCAGTTGCAGAGTCCTTACTGTACGATGTGAATTTTGCATCTTCAAAGAAAGAATCCTGCAAGTTTTCTACCAATTCACATAGGGCACTCCGGGTAATATTGACAGCTAACTCAGAACCGATATGACTACGGAAATACGGCTCACCGCCATGACCATCGCTTATGATGGCCATGGATAGTGAATCCGAACTTTGAGCATAAGCGAAGTCTTGACATGGTTTACCAGTCTGCAAATGACTATCGCCTGTTTCTCGATGATATATATTATTCATATAAATCAAATAGTCTATTCCCAATCGTCCCAATTGTCCTTAGTAGCAGGGGCTGGGTTGTTTGCAACCTCTGCACCGGTGACATCTGCTGCTGCTTTCTGAATCTCTTCAACTACCTGATCTTGCTTAGTGGTATCTGCTGCAGAGGTACTCTTACTACCAATTTGTGAAGAAGTGATAGCAATGATACGAATCATTTGCTTTAGTGCATCAATATTATGCACTGTTATCACAGCTTCTGGAGAATTTGTAAAAGCTGCAAGTTTATTCTGATCAGCATCATTGCCTATAGCAATTGCGATCTTAATTGCATTTTTAAACCAGTTGTTTTCTTTTAGATTCTTCAAACCTGCCTCGAAATTATCCGTTGGAACACCATCAGAAAGAAGTATAATAGCCGGAGCATAATAACCACTTCCTGTTGACGTTGGCATAAAACCTCCATTGCGAGATAGTTTCTTGTTTAGCTCATTACAAGCTTCACCAAGAGAAGTCATGCCGGAAGCCTGAACCTTCTGCCAGATAAATTCCTTGGCACCTTTTGGAGTGTCATACAACCAACGTGTACCAGTTGAAAACTCTAATGCAGCTACATTGATTTCAGCATCAGGGTTCTCATCAGAAATATCACCGACCATCGGTAGCACATTCTCAATAGCATCATTAACACTACCAATCTTAGATCCTGTCATACTTGCTGACGTGTCAATCAAAAAGAAAAGAATCATTTTTCTTCTTGGAATACTCTCATTTTCAATAAGTCCCATAATTGTTTTTTTTAAGTTATTAATATGTTATATTATTTCACCTCTAACCATTCCTCCAAAGCTAATCTTTAATCCGGCTTTAACTGGCATTACCATACCAGGATCGATAGATTTCAGTTTACCACTAGGAGTTTCTACAGTCCAATTCGCTGTCGTAATATTCTTCAATTGAACAGGATAACGATCACCAGGTACCGATATTACTTCTATATCAGGCTTATTATCCAAGTCAATATATACCTTTGTCTTAGGAGTTAATAAAATAGCTCTATCTGCAAGCTTCAAAGAACCTGGCAATGTAATGGGTTTGTTACAACAAATACACTTGGGCACAGCAATATCTTCAACGAACGTTTCCTGGTTGCAAAGAGGGCATACAACCAACATATCACGAAGTTTCTGAATAGTCTGTTGCCATTGTCTTTCTAACATACGTTTTGTAGGGTCTTTCAAACATTCTTGACTAAACTCATGTTTGAAGGCGTTCCTTAATAATGCCGGGAAGGCTGGCCAACGTTTCATTACGTTATTATGTACACCACGGACAGGGCGATTGTTGCTGATATTATCATCATATATAAAAGTTGCCTCACTCCCATAAAAAACCTTCTCATACTTTTCAGTCATACAGGGACATTCAAGTACTCTGGCACCTTCCAACGGATGATTACCATAGAACAGCAAGAATAAGACTACAGAGAGTGAATATCTATCAGTTTGTTTGCTTGGCATTTGTTTATTTGTAACCACCTCTGGAGCCATGTATCTTGCCTTGCCAAGAAT
>AUXO011241028.1_pt1 | contig 12460 bp, 7 predicted proteins | sample 768731 | NCBI WGS metagenome assembly AUXO01 (sample SAMN02715735, study PRJNA202380) | gut metagenome | biome: sheep rumen | host: Ovis aries | place: New Zealand: Palmerston North | reverse complement strand
TGGTGGTATTCAGATGGAAGTTATCTGGCGAAGAATACAACTATAAAAATCGATGGAGTTAATTACAGCTTTGATAATAATGGATATTGGATTGATAAGAGAAAGTCACCTATAAAAGCCATGGCAGGAATAGATGTTTCAAAGTGGCAGGGAGATATTGACTGGTCTAAAGCTTCTAAGAATATTGACTTTGCGGTTATAAGATGTAATGACCATAAAGGTGTGGTTGACACAGGTATAGATCCAAAATTCTATACCAATATGACTAATGCTAAGAAGAATGGAGTAAAGGTCGGCGTATATTATTTCTCTGTAGCTTCAACTGAGGCAGAAGCAAAGAAAGAAGCACGTCTTGCTATTGAAAGAGTTAAGAAGTCTGGTGTTACTCCTGATCTTCCTATATTCTTTGATATTGAATCAGAAAATGCGGCTCGTCTTACAAATGACCAGAGAAATAAACTTGTTAAAGCGTTTGCAGATACCATAAGGGAAAGTGGTTATGAACCCGGAGTATATGCAAGCTATAACTGGCTTACTACCATGATGGATGTTAAGGAGTTTGGTGATGTAAAAGTCTGGTGTGCTCAGTGGGAAGAGCATCAGTGTTTTATGAAACAGAAATTTAGTTTCTGGCAGTATTGCTGTAAGGGGAATTCTTCAGATCTTAATTTCAAGGGGGAAAGTTATAAGAAAGTCTCTGGTATAGATGGAGATGTAGACCTTGATATTATGTATTATTAATAAATATAAATTCTGGAGAAGATAAAATGTTTAAGAAGATATTTAAAAGAATAACAGCATTTACAGTTGCTGCCATGATAGGCATCAGTCTTGTTCCTACAAGCTTTAAAGTTGATGCAGCAACAAAGATTGGCTGGAATCATGATGATAATGGCTGGTGGTTTAAAAATTCCGATGGCTCATATGCAAAGAGTGAATGGAAGTTTATAAAAAAGGACTGGTATTATTTTAACTCTGATGGTTATATGGCTCATAACGAATATCGTGATGGATTTTGGTTAGCTGGCGACGGAAGAATGAGTAAAAAATATAAACATGGTACCTGGAAGTCAAATGATACTGGAACATGGTATCAGGATGGCAGCTGGTATCCCAAAAATCAGATGGTCTGGATCGATGGTGAAGGCTATTATTTTGGTGAGAGAGGCTATTTATATTCTGATGAATTTGTAAAGGGTATCTATGTTAATACAGATGGTACAGCCAGTACCATGTATAACGAAGGAAGATGGATACTTTGTGACAAGGGCTGGAAATATTGGAATTATGGCTGGATCTTAAAGGACGGCTGGTATAAGATCAACGGCACATATTATTATTTTAAGACAGACGGTTACCTGGCTAATAATGAATATATAGACGGTCAGTATTATAGAAATGGCTGTAAAGATTATTCTTATTCAAATGGTCAGTGGGCTCAGAATGATAAAGGCTGGTACTTCCTTGATGGTGACTGGTATCCAAAGGATATGGGACTTTGGATCGACGATAAATATTATATCTTTGATTCATTAGGATATTATGACAGGGATGCAACAAATAATGCTTATGAAAATACCAGTAAGGATGATCTTGTTATTGTGATCGATCCGGGACATGAAGATGATGATGGAAAGAAAATCTTCTATGGCACAAATAAGGATTATGGAATCACAAATGAGACTAATATCTGTCTTAATATAGCTAAGAGTTTAAAGAAACAATTAGAACAGTATGATAATGTCAGAGTTTATATGACTCGTGAGACTAACAATGTTTCCATTGAATTAAATGAAAGATGCGAGGTTGGATTTAGACATGACGCAGATCTGCTTATAAGTATACATCTTAATGCGTCAGGATCTGGTTATAGTGCAAGTGGCACCGAGGTTTGGTATCCAAATGAGAATTATAGATATAATATCTATGAAGAGGGAAGAGGAGTTGCATATTCCATCCAGAATCAGCTGGTATCACTTGGCCTTAGTGACAGAGGAGCAAAGACTAGAACTAATAAATCTTATCCTATTTATGGAGATGGATCTCTTGGCGATTATTATGCTATTCAGAGACATAGTAAGCTTTTTGGATTCCCAGGACTTATAGTTGAGCATTGTTTCCTTGACAACAAGGCGGAATATGATGCATATTTAAGTTCGCAGGCTAAACTTGACCAGCAGGCTTCAGCTGTCTGCAAAGGAATAGTTAATTATTACGGCCTTGAATTAAAATGAAGGAGATAAATGATGGAAAATTACCAGCTTGAAGATATTAACAGGATTGATATAGGTGATATTTTCAGAAAATTATTAATAAGATGGAAGGTGGCATTTTTATTTGGTCTTATTTTTGGAGTGGGTCTTACAGGGCTTAAATATCATAAAGATAAGAAGAATGCCAACGATATAGTTGCATCTTTAGGAAAAGCAGAGGAGACTGTGCTTTCGGACACAGAACAGGCCAATGTAAATGATGCCGCTGCAATGCTTAAGAGACTTGCTTATCAGACGAATTATTATGAAAATTCATATCTGATGAATATTAATCCTGATAATGAAAAGAGGGTTACACTCTCTTATTATATTGATTGCAGTGATGCTTCATATTCAAATGTTCTTATGAATCTTATGAAGAATTATACTTCTTCAGATGATTTTGTAGAGAAACTTTTATATCTGTTCCCAGATGTAAATGAAAATGATAAGAAAGCTTATTATGTAAAAGAATTATTTACATTTGAAAGCTTATATTATAATGATGATAAAACTCAGTCGGTAGTTTCAAGTGGTGAAAATAAAGCACCTTTTTCACTTAATATTATAATACCTGATGGAGTTGATGCCGATGGTCTCATTTCAGATATTAATAAGCTTATCTGTTCTAAAGACAGTATTAAGGCAACTGATATAGTAAAGGCTGACTATTCTATAGTTTTTCTTTATTCTACATTTAATACCCGTTATGACTGGTCACTTATCAATTCACAGAATTCTCAGTATAAGAATGTACTTCAATTAGAAACAGATACTAAGGCGCTTAGCTTATCAGCAGTTGAATTAGAAGCTGTCAAATCCAAGCTTGAAGGAATATATATGGAAGAGTCTGTAAAGCTTATCATTAAATCTTTAGAAGAAAAGGTTGGTGATATCTATACAGGTGGAATAAGTGAAGAGACAGCATCTGACGGAATTGCACCTGCAAGTAAGAATTGCATCAAGGTAAACTTTAGTAAGAAATACTTTGTTCTGGGATTCGCAGTTGGAGTTATGGTATATGTGATCTGTTACTTTATTTTATTACTTCTTCCAGCTAAGTTAATGTATATTGATATAGATAAGCTCGGTATTTATGAATTTGGTTCATATTCCGAATATAAGCCAAAGGGAATTCTTCAGAGAATATTTAATTCAAGATTTGTATTTAATCTGATTTATGGAGATAAATCAGGTGATGAGCAGTTTTCATTGATCAATACTAAGATTAAGAATTACTGCAAACATAATGGTATCGAAAGTATCGGTATTGTATCATCAACAAAAAATGCCAAGGAATTAAATGAAGATCTTTCTAAAGCTATTAAAGTAAAGAACAGAGTTTTAGGTGTAGATGAAGATTTTTATTCATTAGGTGACAGTGAACTTATATATGTCTATAGTGAAGGAATTACCAAAGAAGAGGAGTTTATCTCATTCCTTAGATATTGTAAACAATATGATAAAAAACTTCTTGGTATAATTAAGGTCTGCAATTAAATTAAGAAGAAAGTTCATAAAAAATTAAGAAAAAAGAGAGAAATGTTTAAGACGTTTCTCTCTTTTTGATATTGATATTATCATGTGGCTAAATTATAATAGTTATGTTTTTGCACGTCAGAGACAGGAATCAATTATAACAAGAGGATGGGAATTATGCTTGGTAAAAAAAGTTGGGTGATACTTTCATCATCTATATTAGCTGTGTTATTTCTAGCTGAAGCAGTTATGTTCGTTCAGATAGTCAGACTTAACATGTTACCACTTAAGTTTGTGATTGGGATCTTATGCGTATTACTTGTGATCCTTGGCGCAGTCTGGGTACTTTTTATTGCTGGAATTAACGTAAGAAAGCCTTATAAGGCTAGAAGAGTGAGAAGGATTATTGGAGCGGTTATTTCACTTATTGTTATATTAGCATCTATTTTTGTGGATTTATTTACAGATAAGGTTATCAGAACCATTGCAAATGTAACGGATGATAATGTTACTGTTTCTACAAAATATGGGGTATATGTACTTGCTGATGATCCGGCAAAGGACATTAAGGATGCAAAGAAATACACATTTGCGATCATGGATTCATATGATAAGGAGAATACTCAGGTTGCGGTAACTAAGCTCGGGGAAGCTATCGGTACCACATTAACTCCTAAGAAATATGTAAGCGTTGTTGAACTTGCTAATGGCTTATATAAAAAGGAAGTTAAGGCCATTATAATGAATGAGTCATTTGTTGATATCATAAAAGATACACAAGGATTTAAGGACTTTGAGTCAAAGACTAAGCTTATCTATGAGATATCTGTTGAAACAAAGACAAAGAAGAGTGATAAGTCAAAGAGTAAGACAAAGGTTACATCTGAACCATTTGTTGTATATATAAGTGGATCTGATACAAGAGAAGAGACTCTTACTATGGAGAAGAGCCGTTCTGATTCAAATATCATTATGGTGGTTAATCCAAATACAAAGCAGATCCTTATGATAAATACGCCTAGAGATTTCTACGTCCCTAATCCGGCTTGTGGAGGAGCACTCGATAAGCTTACTCACTGTGGACTTTATGGAATGGAGGATTCAATCGAGGCTCTTGAACAATTGTATGAAGTTAAGGCTGAGTTCTATCTTCAGATCAACTTTGTCGGTTTCTCAAAGCTTGTTGATATCCTTGGAGGTATAACAGTTTATTCTCCACAGGCGTTTGATTCTTCACTTTCAGATTATTCATATTGTGAAGGTGATAATTACCTTAACGGTGATCAGGCAATCTTCTTTGCAAGAGAAAGGTATTCTTTTGCAACAGGTGACCGTGAAAGAGGTAACAACCAGATGAGACTTATACAGGCACTTATTAAGAAACTTACAGAGGATAGTTCTTCAGTGCTTGCTAATTACTCAGATATTTTAGATGCTCTTTCAGGTATGTTCCTTACTAATTTCACTGCTGATCAGATATCATCATTAGTTAAGATGCAGCTTGGAGATAATGCCAAGTGGGATATAAGAACATATTCTGTTACTGGTTCTGATGGTTCAGATTTTACAGCATCTGCACCAGGAGAAATGGCTTATGTAATGTATCCTGATTATTCAACAGTACAGAAGGCAATTGAACTTATAGATATGATTATGGATGGAAAAGTGATAACAGATGATATCCTTGAAGCGCCTCCAACAACATCAGGTAAGGGTAGAGAGCCTGAATATCATAATCATAATAATAATGATTTCTTAGAATTAACAGAAGAGTATACTGAAACAACAGATACATCGGAGGAGACAGAAGAAACCACCGAAGCAACTGAAGAGGATACAACAGAAGAAGTAACAACAGAAGAAGTAACATCGGAAGAAATAACAGAGGAAGAGACAACATCTGAAGAAGTTCCTTCAGAAACTTCAGAAGATTCTGAAACTCATGAACCAACAGAGCCTGAAACTTCAGAAGAATAATATGGTTTAAAATATATGGGACGGGCTGCATTTAGCAGCTCAGTCTCATACTTTTATTAAGGGGGCATAACATGGAATATGACTATCTGATTGTAGGTGCCGGTTTATATGGGGCGGTATGCTGCAATTTACTTAATAAGGCAGGTAAGAAAGTGCTTTTGATCGATAAGAGAGATCATATTGCCGGAAATGTATATACAGAGTGTATGGATGGCATCAATGTTCATAAGTATGGTGCTCATATCTTTCATACTAATAATAAAAAAGTCTGGGATTATATATCCAATTTTGCTGAATTCAATAGATTTACAAATTCACCGGTTGCAAATTATAAGGGAGAACTCTATTCTCTTCCTTTTAACATGTATACTTTTAATAAGATGTGGAATGTGGTGACACCGGAGGAAGCAAGAAAGAAGATTGAAGAAGAAAAAAAAAGCTATATAAGAGAAAAAAAACTTGAAAGAGGATTGGATAAAAATAGTGAATTCTATCCTGTTAATCTTGAGGAGCAGGCTATTTCTCTTGTAGGTGTTGATATATATGAGAAATTAATAAAGGGATATACAAAAAAGCAGTGGGGAAGAGATTGTGTCAACCTGCCTGCGTTTATAATAAAGAGACTTCCTGTAAGATTTACATTTGATAATAATTATTTTAATGCGCTCTATCAGGGTATACCTGTAGGGGGATATACAAAAATGGTTGAGAATCTTATTGGTGATGTAGAGGTAAGACTTTCCACGGATTATCTTGAATCTAAAGAAGAATTTGATAAACTTGCAGATAAGGTTATATATACTGGTCCCATTGATGGATATTTTAACCATTGCCTTGGTGATCTGGAATATAGATCAGTCAGATTTGAAACAGAAAAAATGGAAATTCCTAATTTTCAGGGAAATGCAGCAGTAAATTATACTGATGAAGAAACTCCTTGGACCAGGATAATTGAACATAAATGGTTTGAGTTTGGCAAAGATAATGAGGGAAATGATATTCCTCATACCATCATTTCTAAGGAATACAGTTCTGAATGGAAGCCAGGGGATGAGCCGTATTATCCTGTTAATGATGAAAAAAATACTGAGTTATATAAAAAATATAAAAGCCTCGCAGATAAAGAGGATAAGGTTATATTTGGCGGCAGATTAGGGGAATATAAATATTATGATATGGATGCCGTTATACTTGCAGCTATGGATAAAGTAAAGGAATTGCTTGACTAAAAAGAGTTTTTCTGGAGGAAGGTTAGATGTTAAAGAAAAGATTATTTTATGTATTTTTTGCTCTTAATATAATTGCTACTTTAGTACTTTTGGGTATGGTATTACTTACAAAGATTGTACCTACGTTTTATGTTACACTTCTTTTGATAGTATTTATCATAATACCGGTACTGCTTCTTATATTGCAAAAGGTTTTAAAACACCACAAGCAAAGGAGTAAAGTAAGAATAATTGGTATAGTACTTCTTATAATTGGAATAATTATTGATATGGTGCTTATCTATTATGTTTATATTACCAACAGGACTATTGGAGAAGTAACCTCAGCAAATACCCAGTCTGAAGTGATACAGGTGTATGTTGCAAAAGATGATCCGGCGGAAAATATAAATGATGCTTTAAGTCGTGATTATAAATTTGGTATTCTTAAGGTTGGAGATAGAGAAGTAGTTAATGAGCTTATAACTACAATAGAATCCAGTTCTACAGTTAAGATGAATATTGTTGAATATCCATCTATCATAGATCTTGTTTCGGCTATGAAATCGTCTAGTATTGATTCATTTATTCTTTCGGATGCTTATATGGATGCACTTTCATCTATGGAAGGATATGCGAAGTTTAATGAGACTGTAAGAGCTATATATTCTACAAGTGTAGAAACAGAAATAAAGGTTGTTAAAAAGAATGATGATACGAAAAAGGAAGAAGTTTCCAGTTCATATGAATATCTTCCTGAATGTTTTTCGGTTTATATAAGCGGTATTGATACATATGGTCCTGTAACAACAAAGAGCCGTTCTGATGTTAATATCATCGCAACTATAAATCTTAAATCTCATAATATTCTTCTTGTTTCAACACCTAGAGATTTTTATGTTCCATTTAGTATTTTTGATGGAGCTAAGGATAAACTTACTCATGCCGGCGTTTATGGCATAGATACATCTATGGATGTACTTGGAGATCTTTATGATATAGATCTAAATTATTATATGCGTGTTAATTTTACAGGTTTTACCAGTATTATTGATAAACTTGGTGGAGTTGATGTTGTCAGCGATGCCAGATTTTCAGCAGGTGGCTATACATTTGTTGAAGGTTCAAATCATCTGAATGGTGTCCAGGCACTTGCTTTCTCCAGAGAAAGATATTCATTTGCAGATGGTGACCGTGCCCGCGGAAGACATCAGATGGCAGTTATAAAAGCTGTTATACAGGGAATGACGTCAACTACCATACTAACAAATTATTCATCTATCATGTCGGAATTATCTGGTACTTTCCAGACAAATATGACCCAGGATGAAATAGGTGAAATAGTAAAGGATCAGATCAGTACCCAGAAGGGATGGAATGTTGTTACTTATTCTGTTGATGGATCAGGAACAACAGCCATGTCTGCTGCAATGGGTGTAAATGCTTATATGATGGTTCCTTATGATGATACGGTGGAATATGCTAAAGAACTGATGACTAAGGTTAAGGATGGATATACTCTTAATCAGACATCTGTGGAGGATAATGCACCTAAGCATTAAAAACCTGTCAATTACTGGAGTTTTAAATGAAAGATTTACTTAAGTATTTAAAAAATTATAAAATGCAGTCGATACTTGCACCATTTTTCAAGATGCTGGAAGCGATTTTTGAGCTGATAGTACCTCTTGTTATGGCGCGTATCATTGACTGCGGTATAAAGAATTCAGATACCGCCTATGTTATAAAAATGGGCGGTATTTTAATTTTGCTGGCAGTGGTGGGAGTTGGTTGTTCTATAACTGCTCAGTTTTTTGCTGCTAAGGCAGCAACAGGATTTGCTAAAGAATTAAGAAGGGACTTATTCCGTCATATTAACAGTTTATCTTATCCGGAACTTGATAAACTGGGGGCATCAACCCTTATTACAAGGATGACATCGGATGTGAATCAGATACAGTCAGGAGTAAATATGTTCCTTAGATTATTCCTTCGTTCTCCATTTGTTTTCCTTGGAGCTATTATTATGGCATTTTTGGTGGATGTTAAGGTTTCCATGATTTTCCTTATCATTTTTCCATTACTCTGCCTGGTGGTTTTTTATATTACATTTAAGAGTCTGCCTTTATATAAGGATGTGCAGAAAAAACTTGATAAAGTTACCCTGCTTACCAGAGAAAATCTTTCCGGAGCAAGAGTTATAAGGGCTTTTAATCATGAAGGAAAAGAAAGAGAAGCTTTTGATCATTCGACAAGGGAGCTTATGAATGCAAGCCTTAAAGTAGGAAAGCTTTCAGCTTTTATGAATCCTGTTACATATCTCATTATTAATATGGGTATCATAGCTATTCTTTGGAGAGGCGGATTGAGAGTAAATGTGGGTTCTCTTTCTCAGGGAGATGTGGTTGCTCTTGTTAATTATATGACACAGATATTGGTGGAGCTTATTAAGTTTGCAAATCTTATTGTAACGATAACTAAAGCTCTTGCCTCTGCAGACCGAATTGCATTTATCTTTAAAGAAGAGCCATCTGTAACATTTAAGAATGCTGATACAGATAATAAAAAGGGTAAACTTAAGGAAAAGCCTGTGGTGGAATTTGATAATGTATCCATTGCCTACCCCGGAGTAACAGAAGAAGCTTTGTCTAACCTTTCCTTTAAAGCTTATAAGGGTGATATCATCGGTATCATAGGTGGTACTGGTTCTGGAAAATCCACTCTGGTTAATCTTATTCCGGGATTTTACAAAGCCACCAAGGGTTCTGTTCTTATAGATGGTAAAGATGTTTTTAAATATGATAAGGAAGAATTAAGAAGAAAGATAGGTATTGTTCCGCAGAAGGCTGTTCTTTTTAAAGGCACAATCAGGGACAATATGAAATGGGGCAAACCTGACGCTACAGATGAAGAAATAGATAAAGCATTAGAGATTGCTCAGGCTAAAGGTTTTGTAGATGAAAAAGATAAGAAACTTGATTTTGTTATAGAACAGGGAACGAAGAATCTTTCCGGTGGTCAAAAACAGCGTCTTACTATAGCAAGAGCTGTTGTAAGACATCCGGATATACTTATTCTTGATGATAGTTCATCAGCTCTTGATTTTGCAACAGATGCTGCATTAAGAAAAGCTATAAGAGCTAACTGTAAAGATGAAACGGTATTTATTGTTTCCCAGAGAGCTTCATCTATAAGATATGCAGATAAGATAATAGTTCTGGATGATGGAAATGTATGTGGCATAGGAAGTCATGATGAGCTTCTGAAAACTTCTGAAGTTTATAAAGATATATGCCTTTCTCAGATGGATAGAGAGGAGGCGTAGTGTGATGAAAAAAAGTAAAGCATCAAAAAAAGTTTTAAAGGAACTTATGGTTTATATTAAGCCATATAGATTTTATGTGTTATTGTCACTTTTGTTTGCTGTGATCACTGTGTTGTCTCAGCTCTATGCACCGAAATTATCAGGACTTGCCATAGACCATATTGTTGATAAAGGACTGGTGGATTTTGCAGGATTAAAGAAGATTGCTTTATATTTTATTATTGTTACTGCGATTGCCATTATGTCTCAATGGATCATGACAATAATAAATAATAAGATAGCTTATAATGTAGTAAGAGATATTAGAAAGAAGGCATTGAATCATTTGGAGGTACTTCCTCTTAAATATCTTGATAAAAAAAGCTACGGAGATACAGTATCCCGGATCATTGGGGATGTGGATCAGTTATCAGATGGTCTTCTTATGGGCTTTACACAGCTTTTTACCGGAGTTTTTACGATAATAGCAACTCTTATCTTTATGTTTACTATTGATATTAAGATAACCTTTGTCGTGATAATCCTTACTCCATTATCATTTCTTATAGCATCCTTTATCTCTAAGAGAACCTATAAGATGTTTATAAAACAGTCTGAAAAACGTGGAGAGATTACAGGACTTATCGATGAAATGGTAGGAAATGAAAAGATAGTTCAGGCCTTTTCATATGAAAAAGCAGCTGAAGAAAGATTTGATAAGATAAATGAAGAATTAGAAGACGCTTCATTAAAGGCAACTTTTTTCTCATCTCTTGTAAATCCTTCCACCAGATTTGTAAATAACTCAATTTACGCAATAATCGGAGTGATTGGTGCACTTAAGGTTATAAGAGGCAGTTTTACTGTTGGAAGTCTTACGGTATTTCTAAATTATTCAACACAGTATACTAAGCCTTTCAATGAAATTTCAGGTGTTATAAATGAACTTCAGAATGCCATAGCCTGCTGGGCCAGAGTGTTTGAGCTTATAAGTGAAGAACCTGAAAGCCCAGAAGCAGATGATGCTTATGTTTTAGGAGAGAGTGAGGCTGTAAGCGGAAGCGTAGAACTTAGTAATGTGGATTTTTCATATGTAAAAGAAAAGGAACTGATTAAGGATTTCAGCCTTTTGGTTAAGCCGGGAGAAAGAGTCGCTATTGTAGGTCCTACAGGTTGTGGAAAAAGTACTATCATTAATCTTCTTATGAGATTTTATGATATAAATGGCGGTTCAATAAAGGTAGATGGTCATGATATCAGAAAAGTGACAAGAGCTTCGCTTCGTATGAATTATGGCATGGTCCTTCAGGAAACCTGGCTTAAAAGTGGCACTGTTAAAGAAAATATTGCTTATGGATACATTAATGCCACAGATGAAGAGATAATAAAGGCTGCAAAGCTTACTCATGCAGATTCATTTATAAGGCGTTTACCTGATGGTTATGATACAATACTGTCTGAGGATGGAGGGAATCTGTCAGAAGGTCAGAAACAGCTGCTCTGTATAACAAGAGTAATGCTTAAGCTTCCTCCAATGCTTATTCTTGATGAAGCAACTTCATCCATAGATACAAGAACTGAAGTTGATATTCAGAAAGCGTTCCTTCGTATGATGAAGGGAAGAACAAGTTTTATAGTAGCTCACAGGCTTTCCACAATTAAGGAAGCAGATACTATACTTGTTATGAAAGATGGTCATATAATAGAACAGGGTAATCATAATTTCCTTCTTTCAAAGGGAGGTTTTTACCATGATCTTTATTATAGTCAGTTTGACAATTCAAATGAATAAAAAAGAAAAGGATTTTAGTTATGGACATTTCAAAAAAAATAGCAGAAGAATTAGGGGTTAAGCAGTGGCAGACAGATGCCGCAATAGAACTTATTGATGAGGGGTGTACTATTCCCTTCATTGCCAGATATAGAAAGGAAAAGACAGGTACTCTTAATGATGAACAGCTTCGTAAGTTGGGCGAAAGACTTACATATTTAAGAAATTTAGAGGATAGAAAGGAAGCTGTCATTTCATCTATAGAAGAACAGGGAAAGCTTACAGATGAGCTTAAAGTAAAGATCTTAGAAGCTGAAACTATGGTAGCTGTAGAAGATCTTTACAGACCTTATAAACAGAAGAAAAAGACCAGAGCATCTGTTGCAAAAGAGAAGGGATTAGAAGGTCTTGCTACTATCATAAGACTTGAGATGACAAAGAATACTGTAGAAGAAGAGGCAAAGAAATT
>AUXO016601140.1_pt1 | contig 12461 bp, 10 predicted proteins | sample 768731 | NCBI WGS metagenome assembly AUXO01 (sample SAMN02715735, study PRJNA202380) | gut metagenome | biome: sheep rumen | host: Ovis aries | place: New Zealand: Palmerston North | reverse complement strand
TGCAAGATAAAGTTGAAGTGTTTTCTTATTGGCCGTTTGCAGCCAAGGCGAAAGGACAGGTGCAAGCAGATATATTCCAATAAGCATATACACAAACCACATATGCCCTAATTCGGTGCCAAAATTCACGAAGATATGTGCCATATTGGTCAGACATTGTACCAATGTATCTCCCCTGCTGATGAGGTTATAGATGGCATAGATAACTCCCCAAAAGATAAACGGCCAAACAATGCGATTGAGCCTCTTCCTGAAAAAAATGTCAACAGAATCTTTTATAGGTAAAAGGAAATAACCCGAAATCATAACGAATAGCCCAACGCAACAACGATCTAAACTGGTGATATAACCGATAAGATAGGTTGATGCTGCTTTTACGGGAAGTCCCTCTGGACTGATATAATAATATTCACTTACGTGTTGCCACATTACCAAGAAACAAGCAAGCACACGCAAGATATCCATTGAAAAATTACGCTGATTTCTCATATACCACTATTTGTTTAGGTCCTCCAACTCTTTTTCTAAAAATTCAGCCGCATCGGCTACACAGTCAGGACATTGTCTCCGCGGGCATTGTGCGTCAACACCTTTGAGATGTTTGCAAATAGTTGTTCCGTTGCGTTGTTTGAATCGATCCATTATTCTGCGCATACACTGCATAGCTTGAGCTTTGTCCTTAGCTACTATGCTCAACACTATGCCCGCCCCGATAAGTGACCCACACGTTCCTTCCATATTACCCATACCTGCGCCAAAAGCTTGAGTCAGATGCTTTGCTGTGTCTTCATCTAACCCCGTAATATCCGAATAAGTACACAGAACTGACTGTGTGCAATTATACATTCCGCTTTGTTTCTTTTCCGCAGCTTGAATTTTTCTACTTTCCATAATTCATATCCAATTAAAATTTTCTTTTCCAGCTCCCATCTCAAAATGATATTTAACAATACCTAAATCTATCCTACTCCAACGGCTTTCAGCATATTCAATATGCACTGCCCTGCTTTTGCCTGTTATCATAAAGTTTTGTCTGTTCATGGCTGTGGGAGCACACAATGCAGCAATAACGCCCTCTGTAAACCATTCAGGCGCATCACCATCATATTGGCTGACAGCCTCAATGGTCTTTGATTTATGCGGCTTACCCTGCTCCATGCCATATCCAACAATTATAACTCCTTTCGTAACTATACCATCTTGCCTGACATGCCGACCACGATATGTCTCACCTATCCACCATGAATTCAGTCCTAATGTCTGGGCATACAAGGCAATGTCCGCACCCGCAAATCCCAAGTCGGTTTCCAAATCAGGACGATCAGGACCAGCCAGAACAAGATAGTTTTTTACATTCTTTGCGACAAACATCCTCATCATACTCCAAATGGCACCATTGTCATTTGTAACAAGTTTTATTTGAACACCATATTTTTCATTAGCTTCCTGTATCCGTTTGTTCAAATTCTCAACGACAGATGGACCTAACGGTTTGTCAAGATACTTCCTAACCGTATGACGGAAGTAGATGGCTTCTTTGATTGTCATAAGTTTAACTGTTTACATTTTTCTGTATCTATACCTTCAAGTCTCAAGAGTGCAGCTTTTCTTTCCAATCCACCCGCATATCCCGTCAAATTGCCATTACTTCCTATCACACGGTGACATGGAATAATAATGGATATCGGATTACGCCCCACTGCATTACCCACAGCTTGCGCAGACATATGCCCAATACCTCTCTCTCTTGCCAATATATCAGCTATGTACCCATAGGTTACAGTCTTGCCATAAGGAATCTCTCTCAGATGTTCCAATACACTTGCAGTGAACGACGAGGCATTAATCTCTACTTGAGGCATGAAGTCTGGCTTTTTTCCTTGAAAATAGATATCAAGCCATGACTTTGTTTCTTCCAACACGCGCACAGTCTCCACCCTGTATTCTGACATCAGAGCATTGTTGTCATATTTCTTTCCTTTGAACCATAGACCGGTCAGGTATTCATCATTGCCAGCGAGATATATTTCCCCTAAAGGAGACTGATAGGACTGGAGAAAATACATATGCTTTTACTATATGTTGTAAAGTTACGCATTATTTGGAGAAATCCAATGTCATCGCAAGCAAAAAAGAGAATACACAATTGCATTCTCTTTTTATATCGTCATTTCTCTCCGGGAACGAAGAAGATATTACTCATTACCTATCTTAGGCAATTTTGCCAAGGACTCCATTATGGCTTCGTCGCTTGGAACGACATCTGTCATGGTTTTGTCGTTATACTGCTGATAAGCCATCAAGTCAAAGTAGCCTGTACCAGTCAAGTTAAAGACAATTGTCTTTGCCTCTCCTGATGCTTTGCATTTTAATGCCTCATCAATAGCGACACGAATAGCGTGACTTGACTCCGGAGCAGGAAGGATACCTTCTGTACGCGCAAATTGTGTAGCAGCCTCAAACACAGAAGACTGTTCAACTGCACGAGCCTCAAAATAACCATCATCATACAACTGGGCAAGAATAGGGCTGATACCATGGAAACGGAGTCCACCAGCATGGTTGGCAGATGGGATAAACTGACTGCCGAGAGTATACATTTTGGCCAACGGACATATCATACCTGTATCACAGAAATCATATGCATATTTGCCACGCGTGAAACTGGGGCACGATGCTGGTTCCACACCGATAATCTTGTATTGAGCCTCTCCGCGCAGGACCTCTCCGAAGAAAGGAGACGCAAAACCGCCAAGGTTGGACCCGCCACCGGCACAGCCAATCAGAATATCAGGTTTGATACCATATTTGTCAAGAGCCTTCTTGGTCTCCAAACCGATAATGGACTGGTGAAGGAGAACCTGATTTAACACTGAACCCAATACGTATCGATAGCCCGGATTACTTACAGCCACTTCCACAGCTTCCGAGATGGCACATCCCAAAGAGCCGGAGGTACCTGGATGGTCTGACAAAATCTTTCTGCCGACTTTAGTTGTGTTACTGGGAGAAGGTGTAACCGTAGCGCCATAAGTACGCATCACCTCGCGGCGGAAAGGCTTCTGCTCATAAGAAACTTTCACCATATATACCTTGCAGTCCAGATTGAAATAAGCGCAAGCCATGCTTAGTGCCGTTCCCCACTGACCGGCACCAGTCTCTGTAGTAACACCTTTCAGTCCTTGCTTCTTGGCATAATAGGCTTGGGCAATAGAGGAATTCAGTTTGTGGGAACCGGATGTGTTGTTACCCTCAAATTTATAATATATCTTGGCAGGCGTATCCAATGCCTTCTCCAAAAAGTAGGCACGCACCAACGGAGAAGGACGATACATCTTATAGAAGTCCATGACCTCTCCGGGAATATCAAAGTAAGCAGTATCGTTGTCAAGTTCCTGCTTGTTAAGTTCTTCACAGAAAATAGGATTCATTTCTTCAATAGTCAGAACATGACCATCGGCCGGACTTATCAGTGGAGCGGGTTTGTTCTTCATGTCCGCACGGACATTATACCATTGTGAAGGGATTTCATCCTCATTCAGATAAATCTTGTAGGGAATTTTAGTACTCATATTCCGTTAATTTAATTGGATTATTGATTACAAAGTTATGAATTATTATTTGAATAGTCTGTAAAACTGAATTTATTTTATCCGAAAACGTTTAACAAATCTAACTATGGCGTAAGTAGAAATAACCGCCAGAATGAAGTCACTTGCCGTATTGGGGTATACTGTCATCATATTTTGATGCCTGTTTTATCAGGTTTATCTCTGTGACATTGCGACTGAGTTCCCGTGTGTTGTCCCGCCATACGATAGGACCATCTGCCAACTGCCCCGTGTAGATACCATTCATGAATACACAATCGCGTATCGGAGATTTGACTTCTATAAGCATCCTGCCGTCACCAATCAGATTTTGAGCATAAATGTCATGAATATGCGGAACCTTGGTAGCCTGACCGTAACCCCTGTTACCTACCAGAAGGGTATAAGGACATCCTTTGTAAGGTGTCGTGACCTGTGGGTCTTTTGCCACGGTTACGCCATTAATATAAACATGATGTATGCTGGCGCTGTCGCTTGTGCGAAGCGCTACACCGGCATAGTTACTCTTGATGTTACTGATATAGATATGTTCAATGTCATCCTCCGGTCCACGATGGGCGCACGAAGTGACTTGGAAAGAGTTTATATCACCGTTCTTATGGTATTTCTCTCCCATGTCCAATGCTGACAGTGCAATGCAGTCATCACCATTGACAGATGTGATGTCATCAATACGGAAATACTTGCAACCCTCACGCAAATCTATACCGTCATTATTAAAAGTATGGATACGTTTGCCGTTCAGCATGCGATATTGGGGACAATGTATACGGATACGGCTTATATCTGCATGATGGACTTTTTCAAAGGTCACCGCCCATGTGTGCGCATATTCAATAGTGACATCCCTAAGTTGGAAACTGTCTACATATGCCATCAGTATCATGAAACCTCGCCAGTCTGATTTCTGCTTCTTTCCTTCCTTACCAGCATCAGAGCCATAACTACTGCGATCTTTATTATAATTGGGAGCTGGATTGAGACTGAGATTACGAAGGCCGTCTCCTGTAGCTCTCGGATTATTGGCGCCACGTAAGATAGCCTTGCCCTGCCCTATAATGGCGATGTTGTGATTCCACTGAGGGTCAGAAATGCCAATGCCGACATTGTCACTTCTGAACATATTGTCACGGCATTTGTCTGAGAGTTGCATGATACAGTTATCCAATATCACCGTCATGCCCGAAGGCAAGCGCAACGCCTCGTCAATACTCCAGAAATCGCCATTAGAACTGCCCGTGCGCGGAATGATAACGCAGTGCGTACTACGGTTCGCAGCATCTATCGCTTTTTGGATTCGTTCCGTATCTGTTCCTTTAAATTGCAACGGAGTAATATCCTTGGTGACACTTGCCCGTACGTTCACAACCGCCAACATGGCACAGAGCATAAAAAAACAAAATAGTCCTTTCATTAATTCTGTATTTTATCAATACAAAATTAAAGATTTTCATCAAAAAAGCATTCATAACGCATGATTAATATGAGAATATCTAAAAATCTCTTTTGATAATAAAAGATGGCATATCCTTAACCATAAATACAATGTAACCCTGCACGAAATCTACCCTCATATATAATCAGCGCAGTCCATCATATCATACAATTACGACTATTACAAAAATCTGTTTCCATCAATACATATATACATTCATAATCACATCAGAATAAAGTTGTAAGAAAAAGCATTACATTCCTATTTTTTTATAACTTTGCATATTATAAAATAGAGTTATGCAATCTCTCAAATATTACATCAAAAAAATAGCTAACTGGTATTTTTCAAAAAATGCCTTACCTTATTATTGTATTTTAGCAATTGATGCTTTCATAATATTAGCCTTAAACATGTTTGGATTCTTCTGGCAATTCGGAGTCCACAATTTCTTACACCTTTTCTGGTACATTTTATTAGGCAGTCTTATTATCCTTATCCCCTTCTTCATAGCATTTAAACTGTTTCACACATACAGCGGCATCATCCGTTTCACGACATTCATAGACTTGTCACACATAGCCTTCGCCATGATATTTGGATGCATCGGTGTAACCCTGATAAGCTATATGTCACCTAATGACGACTGGCTGATAACACCGACAGCGAAAACAATTGCACTCATTTTCTTTTTTGGCACAGCATTGATGTGTGCATGGCGTATCGCAATAAGGCTTATCTACTCGCAAGTACAGACTACAGACAATTACCACTCTGCTTTTATATACGGAACTAAAAGCGGCGGCATTGCCATTGCAAAATCCATCATCAATCAAGAACCGCGTCAATATACCCTCAAAGGATTTATCACACCTTTGAAAAACATGCAAGAGCACTACCTGATGGGTGTAAAAATCTATTCTGACGATGACAAAATAGCCGATATTATGAAGCAACTGCGAGTAAAGACACTGCTTGTATCACCGCTTCAAACCGAATATTTCCGCACGAGGGAATCACTCATCAACAAGTTGATTGCCAATAAGATTAAAATCATGATTGTACCATTGACACAAGAAAAATGGGACAGCACTGGCAAGAATATTCACCTGCAGGAAATAGACATAGAGGACCTTTTACCAAGAGATGAAATAGACATAGACCTGAAGGCTATCGGAAAAATATTGACAAACAAAAAAATACTTATCACTGGCGCAGCCGGCAGTATCGGTTCGGAAATAGTCCGGCAAGTCTCCAACTTTGAGCCGGCACACCTGATTCTGATAGATCAGGCAGAGACTCCGATGCATGACATACGTATCAGCCAAGAAAAAGAAAATCCAGACATCCCGACAGAGACCATTGTCACCAGCATCACGAACCAGACTCACATGGAGGAAATCTTCGAAAAATACAGACCAGACTATGTCTTCCATGCAGCGGCTTACAAACATGTCCCCATGATGGAAGACAATCCTGCAATTGCTGTTCAGAACAACATCTACGGCACGCGCATCATCGCTGATCTGGCTGTCAAATATGGTACAAAGAAATTTGTGATGATTTCTACCGACAAAGCAGTGAACCCTACAAATGTCATGGGTTGCAGCAAACGTATTTGTGAAATATATTGTCAGAGCCTCAACGAAGCCATCAAAAAACAAGACAACGATAATCCTAAATTCACACAAATTGACGGCTCACCCGCATGCACCCATTTCGTCACAACACGATTCGGCAATGTACTGGGCAGCAACGGATCTGTCATACCTCTCTTTAGAGAGCAAATTAAACATGGTGGTCCCGTCACAGTTACCCACCCTGATATCATCCGTTACTTCATGCTCATCCCTGAAGCATGTAAACTGGTTCTTGAAGCAGGAGCCCTGGGGAAAGGTGGCGAGATTTTCGTATTTGACATGGGCAAACCCGTACGCATCGCTGACCTTGCACAACGCATGATAGACCTTAGTGGCGCACCTGACATCAAGATAGAATACACAGGACTGCGTGACGGTGAAAAACTCTTCGAGGAAGTTCTGAACGACAAAGAGCAGACTTTGCCGACGTCAAACAAAAAAATAAAAATCGCCAAAGTACGCGAATATCCATACGAAGAAGCGCTCAAGGAAGAACAGGAACTGCTTGAAATCAGTAAAAGTTACGACGACATGGCTGTCGTGAAGAAAATGAAGGAGATTGTTCCCGAATACAAGAGTCAGCAATCCAAATATGAAGTATTGGATAATCCGCAAAACGACGAAGATACCGCACAATCCCGTGCATGGGGGGGGGTAAAACACATAATTTCTCGTTATGGTAAATAATTTATTCTTACTATAGATACCATATCTTAAACACAAATGAATCTTCAAATATCACAACGTGGCATAGACATGCCGGCATCCCCCATCAGGAAGCTGGCTCCTTTGGCATACAGCGCTGAAGACAGAGGTATAAAAATATACAGACTAAATATCGGTCAGCCAGACCTGCCTACACCGCAAAAGGCATTGGACATATTAAAAAACATTGACCGAAGCACTTTGGAATATAGTCCTTCCCAAGGATTCCGCTCACTGCGTGAAAAACTGGTTGAATACTACGACCGTTATCAAATTAAGCTGAAATCAGATGACATCATCATAACTACCGGCGGAAGCGAGGCTGTGTTATTTGCATTCATGACCTGCCTTAATCCTGGTGACGAGATCATCGTTCCTGAACCGGCCTATGCCAACTATATGTCATTTGCTATTTCTGCAGGAGCCGTCATCAAAACCATTGCCACAACTATAGAAGAAGGTTTTTGTCTGCCTAAAGTAGAGAAATTTGAGGAACTTATCAACGAGCGCACCAAAGCCATTCTGATATGCAATCCCAACAACCCTACAGGCTATCTCTATACACAGAAGGAGATGAACCGCATACGCGATCTTGTAAAAAAATATAATCTCTACCTGTTCAGTGACGAAGTCTATAGAGAGTTTATCTATACCGGCAGTCCATACATCTCTGCCATGCATCTTGAGGGCATTGAGCAAAATGTCGTTCTCGTTGACTCTTTCAGCAAGCGCTACAGTGAGTGCGGCATCCGAATTGGCGCATTAATCACCAAAAACGAGAAAGTGCGTAAGACCGTCATGAAATTCTGTCAGGCACGTCTCTCACCACCACTGATTGGACAACTCATCGCAGAGGCATCCATAGACGGCACAGAGGAATACTCGCGTGATGTCTATGAGGAATATGTTGAGCGGCGTAAATGTCTTATCGACGGTGTCAACCGCATTCCGGGCTGTTACACACCGATTCCCATGGGAGCATTTTACACGGTGGCCAAACTGCCGGTTGACGATGCCGAGAAATTCTGCGCATGGTGCCTCACCGATTTTAACTACGAAGGTGAGACCATCATGATGGCTCCAGCTGCAGGGTTCTACACATCACCCGAATTGGGCAAAGACCAAGTACGCTTGGCATACGTTCTTAAGAAAGAAGACTTACAACGCGCACTTTTCATTTTAGAGAAAGCGCTTGAGGCATACAACAGACAACACTAACGCAATATAATACAATGAGAGATTTCAAAGACTTACAAATAGCTGTAGCAGGTACAGGATACGTTGGCCTTTCTATCGCCACACTTCTTGCGCAGCATCATCAGGTGACAGCAGTAGATATCATTCCTGAAAAAGTTGAAAAAATAAACAAACGCATCTCTCCCATACAGGATGAGTATATTGAAAAATACTTGCTGAATCCAGACCTCCGCCTAACCGCCACTCTTGACGGAGCGGAAGCGTATAAGAATGCAGACTTCGTTGTCATTGCGGCACCGACCAACTATGACCCCGTTAAAAACTACTTTGACACCTCGCACGTAGAGGAAGTCATTGACTTGGTCCTCAAGGTTAATCCCGAGGCTGTCATGGTCATCAAATCGACCATTCCTGTTGGTTACTGCCGCAACCTATATGTCAAATACGCCAAAAAGTTTAAAGAGGAAGGTGCACCGGTTGACAAGAAATTCCGTCTGCTGTTCTCACCCGAGTTTTTGCGCGAAAGCAAGGCACTTTATGATAACCTCTATCCAAGCCGTATCATCGTAGGCTATCCCAAGATAATACGCGAGAAGGAGTATGACGAAGAAAATCAAGCCATCATCGCCGTCGCCGGCAACCACCTCAGAGAAGACGCCGAGGTGTTCGCCAAACTCCTTCTTGAAGGTGCTATCGGCAATTCCAATGACTCAAAAGACTCTGTCAGCCGCGATGAGAAGCAATTGGACATGGTTCCCTTAGACCCCGACAAAGGCATACCCGTATTGCTCATGGGCATGAAAGAGGCAGAGGCTGTCAAGCTGTTCGCAAACACTTATCTCGCCTTGCGCGTCAGTTATTTCAACGAACTTGACACGTATGCAGAAATCAAGGGTCTTGACGCTCAGGCCATCATCCAAGGCGTAGGCTTAGACCCACGCATCGGTACACATTACAACAACCCGTCGTTCGGATATGGAGGCTATTGTCTGCCCAAAGACACTAAGCAACTTCTGGCTAACTACTCTGATGTACCGCAGAACATGATTTCGGCTATCGTAGAGAGCAACCGCACCCGCAAGGATTACATTGCAAACGCCGTACTGAATAAAGCCGGCTATTATCAGGAGAATGCCTCATGGGATGCAGCCAAGGAGCACACATGCATCATTGGCATCTTCCGCCTGACAATGAAGTCCAACTCAGACAATTTCCGTCAGAGCGCCATCCAGGGCATCATGAAACGTATCAAAGCCAAAGGCGCGGAAGTCATCATTTATGAGCCTACGCTGGAAGACGGCTCCACTTTCTTCGGGAGCAAAGTTGTCAACAATCTTGACGAATTCAAACAACAAAGCCACGCCATCATCGCCAACCGCTATGACGACTGTCTGAACGATGTAAACGACAAAGTATACACCCGAGACATTTTCCGCAGGGATTAGCGGCAAAGCATTGACGTTCAGGTTTATGGAAGATATCCTACTTTTCAGGAACGGACGTATTCTTACCTCGCAAGGTTGGATTCGAAACGGCAGTCTTTTGGTCAGAGGAAGCAAGATTCTGGAAATCTCCAAAGTTGAAGAGACACCAGACAACTGCACAACCATCATCGACGCCCACGGCGGAGAAATAGTTCCCGGTGCCATAGAACTGCATGCCCACGGCGGCAACGGACACAATTTTGAGGAAGCTACAGAAACAGCCTTCATGGAAGCCATCAATACCCATCTCTATCACGGCACGACATCCATTTACCCCACTATTGCGTCTACCAGTCTGGACACAACTAAAAAAGCCCTACGCCTGACGGAGGAATTGATGAGCCAGCGAGATTCTCCTATTTTAGGATTACACCTTGAAGGGCCTTACCTTAATCCGAAGATGACAGGAGAGCAGCAATCAAAATACATTGTACCCTTCCATCCGGAGATATACAAAGAACTCATCCGCTCATACAAATGCCTCAAGCGCTGGGACGCTGCTCCTGAAATTGAAGGGGCAGAGGACTTCGGTGCATATTGTGTAAGACACGGCGTCTTGCCGGCCATAGCCCACACTCAAGCACTTTACCAAGACGTATACAATGCCTACGAAGCCGGTTTTTCACATATAACCCACTTCTATAACGGCATGACATACTTCCACAAAACCCAAGAACACAAGCACGAAGGTACCGTAGAAAGCATCCTGGCCATTCCCGGATTTACAACCGAAGTTATCTTTGACGGTATTCACCTGCCCTACGCTGTGCTGAGGATGATATACATCCTGAAAGGCGTAGAAAAAATTGCTTTGATTACAAATGCTCATGGAGGTGTAGGCGTCAAGACAATTCAAGAAAACACAACACACGAGACAAGTGATACGACTACGGTCATGGATAATCTCATACAAGTCGCAGTGAAAAAAGTTGGCATCCAGTTTGAAGATGCTGTCAGAATGTCATCCGAAACACCGGCACGCATCATGGGTGAACTGAATCACGTAGGCATCCTGCGCAATGGTTACGACGCAAACATATGCGTTTATGACACTGAAGCCAACCTGAAGTTTGTCATGCAAAAAGGAAAAATATTCCGCAATGACCTTGAGAAGAGCCCTTACGCCTTAAGGGAATAAGCACTTACCGTTAACTTTTCACCAGATTCTTGTCTGTCACGGATAAGACAGGCTGCATTCTGCATGATGAAATTTCACCATGCTGATCAGATTATTGTTTCCTCGCGGTATGTTTTCCATTCCGAAAGACAGAATGTATATTCCAAAGGATAGAATATAAATTCCAAGGGATGGAACCTATGTTCCATCCCTTGGAATAAAACTATCTGCCCCGGCATGAAAACATCAGTGTCGGAGCAATGTCACTTAAAGCACCTTCTTGTACAACTCAACTATCTGCGCTTCTGTCACTTCTCTCGGATTACCCGGAGTACATACGTCTGCTATTGCCTGGGCAGCCAGTGCAGGAATATCCTTCTCGGTAATGCCCAAATCGGTCAAATGCTGAGGTATGCCCACACGGATGCTCAAGGCACGCACTGCATCAACAGCAGCCTGTGCAGCCTGTTCGGGAGTCATTCCTTTAGTATCAACACCCATCGTTTCAGCTATTACGCCAAACTTCTCAATGCGTGTCGGCATATTAAACTCCATAATCGTCGGCAGCAATAAAGCATTAGCCACACCGTGAGCTATATCGTGGAGAGAACCCATAGGATGAGCCATACCGTGAACCAATCCGAGTCCGACATTACTGAAAGCCTGAGCGGCAATGTATTGTGCCAATGCCATACCTTCGCGGCCTACAGGATTAGAAGGTTCGTCGACTGCTATCGGCAAATTCTCGGCAATCATCTTGATAGCCTGCAGCTCATACATATCGCTCATTACCCATGCGCCCTTGGTGATATAGCCTTCAATAGCGTGTGTCAACGCGTCCATGCCTGTAGCCGCAGTCAAACCCTTCGGAAGAGAATACATTAATTCGGGGTCGATAATGGCAACAGCCGGAATGTCATTGGGGTCAACACATACCATTTTTGCCTGACGCTTCTCGTCAATAATCACATAGTTAATCGTCACTTCAGCACCCGTACCAGCTGTCGTCGGCAATGCGATGATGGGCACACTCTTGTGCTTTGTCGGCGCAACACCCTCAAGGCTGACAACATCGCTGAACTCCGGGTTATTGCTAACAATGCCGATGCCTTTTGCCGTATCTATAGAAGAACCACCGCCGATAGCAATAATACAGTCTGCTCCAGATGCCTTGAAGGCCGCTACGCCTTGCTGCACATTAGTCACGGTAGGGTTCGGCTTAATTTCGCTGTATATCTCATAAGGGAAGCCAACCTCATCCAGCACATCTGT
>AUXO013038146.1_pt1 | contig 12461 bp, 20 predicted proteins | sample 768731 | NCBI WGS metagenome assembly AUXO01 (sample SAMN02715735, study PRJNA202380) | gut metagenome | biome: sheep rumen | host: Ovis aries | place: New Zealand: Palmerston North | reverse complement strand
AAGGATTTGATTAGACTTTTACATTAGAAGAAAAAGAAAAACTTGCTGGAATTGAAGAAGGTGCCAACAATACAGATAACGATGATGTTGAAGGTTGGGGATTTACAAAGAATATAGGAACTGTAACTAAAGTTAGAATTAACGGTCAAAATATAGAACCTTCTGCTGATGGATTAGTTGACTTAGGAAGGGTCGATGTAGTTCAAGCAGATTCCAAATTACCTGATGATTATGAAATGTCATCTTTATCTAATGATGATTTAAGTCTTGTTCCTGGAGAATCACACAATTCAGCATTTTCTAAACTTGAAAAAGCAATAAATGATGATGAAGAAATAGTAGCTTCTGCATTAAATGATTTAAATGATAGAGTTACCTCTTCTGAAAGTGCTATACAAAATATTAAACCAAGTAGTACTGTTAACATTCAAGGACATGAAACTCCTTTAGATTTCCATCAAGAAACTTTTCTAAAATAGGATAAAAACAAAGATAGAATTCCTACCTTCGAAGCAATAGGTAATTTATTAGGAAGATATCACGAATATGTAACAACTTTTATTCCTGGAACAAACAGAAACATTACACTTGATACAGTAGACTAGTTACACAGTCCTAATGATGTAGATAGAGTTGCTAGTTTACGAGCATTAGGTACTTTTGGAAGTTCTGTGGCAGACAGAATTGAAAAATCAGAATTAGTTACAGCTGCTGCTCTTAATGATTTAAATGAACGAGTCGATAATGTAAAAGTTGATTTTGATGTTTACGAAGGAACTGAACCTCCTGAAGAACTTAATAAATTATGGTTTGATCCAGAAGATGAAGCTCCTACATTTATTCCACAATATCCAGAATATTTAAATGCAATTAAACAGGAAATAAAAGCATTATAGGAAAAAACAAATATTTTATATAAATTATATCAAGTAGGAGTTATAGCAGGAGATTCTACAACTAGTGCTAGAACAATAATGACAGAATCTTCTGATTTAATAAAACCTGATGATATAGAAGATGAAGAAGAATAGGAAGAAGATAATACTAAACCAGATGTAAGTGGAATATTTTTTACTGTACCATCAATAAATTTAAAATGTGATACATCAGTAAATTTTGCTAAGAATAAATAGAATCTTACAGACGGGGAACTTATATTTTATACTGATAGAAAAGCTTTAGCAGTATATTATAAAGGTAGATTTTATATTGGAAATTCCGGAACTAACCCAATTGAACCAGAAGAAGACGAAGGTATGACATTAGACGATTTATATGCAAGTGTTTTAAATTATTTAAAATTTACTAATTAGGAAAAGAACTTTAAATTATCTGTTAATAAAGATAATAAATTAGTAATAAAAGAATACAATGATACTCCAACTCCTGTAGGAAATGTTAGCAGTAGTTGGGGAAATTATATAAGTTAGTATTTATGTATTAATTCCGTTTATTGTGGAGGAGAAGCTAGTGAAGACGCTTTAGTTTCACATAATTTCGTTGAATTAGCAAACGCAGATTCTAAAGATATAAACTTAAAAGGATTATATTTATTATACACAGATAATACTAAAAAAGATGCTGTTGAATTTAATTGGCATGTACTTCCGTTGGAAGGGGTTATAAAAGCAGGAAATACATTTTTAATAAGAGGTTCTCAATGTCATGATTTAGAATCTGCATTTATTTAGGTATCAGATTATGATATGGAATGGATTGAAAATGGAAATTTATTATCATTTACTCCTGGCTGTGTTACATTTTATTTACTTGTTTCTGATTCATCAGATTTTAATACATAGGGATTAGGAAATCCGTATAATTCCAATGAAACATTAAGAGGATATATAGATTCTTGTGGTTTTGGAACTAACTCAGCCTCGGAAGGTAATGCTTCTTTAATTATTGAAAACGGAGATGCTTGGAATAAAATTTTATTCACAAGATGGTTTACTTTTGAAACTGCTAAATAGGGAAATAAAGCATATTCTGCAAGAAAAACAAATCAATTATGGACATATATAAATCTTGAAAAACAAGACATAAATAATGTTAAAATTTATTCTGAAACTCCTGATAAAGATGTTCAAACTGGTCAAACTTTATCAGAACCTGTAGCATCTGCAACTCAATATTATTATAATGATGAATTAAAATAGAAATTTATTCCTAGAACTTCTGAGTATAAAAAGAATTTCTTTACTACAAAATCATCATTTAATCCTAATAAACCAAATATTATAAATATAACATTAGGAATACAAGCAACATCTAATGATAGTAATAATATTAAAGCTTCAAGATGTTTCAATTGGATTTCAGTCGGAGACTTTAATGAATTTGTTGAATATAGAAAAAAAGGAACAGATAATTGGACAAAAGTTTATTCTATAACTGAGAATGATGTTAATAATACAGAAGCTATAAATACATTCATTCATTTCTATAAAAGACTAAGATGGTGTACTCCTAGCAAAACTTGGGTAACTACTCATAAAGTTGTACTTAGTAATATTTTTACTAGTGGAGAATATGAATATAGAATTGGAAGAGACAATGATATAAATTATTATAGTGAAATTAAAACATTTAGAGTTTGGGATAATTCAGAAGTAAGTTAGTTTACATTTATTTAGACTACAGATTAGCAAGGATTTAACTGGGTAGAATATTAGGCTTGGAAGAAAGCATCTAAGGTTATTAGTGAATTAGAATCTCCAATGTTTTTAATAAATACTGGTGATATAGCTCAATCTGGAAATAGAGAAAATGAATGGCTAGATTATTATGATGGAAAGCAATATTTATCTGGATTAGAAGAAATGTTTACTATTGGAAATAATGATTTATGTGGAAAAGATACCACACAATTAACTGATGGTAATGATGCTACTTCTAAATTTAATCATATTAATGTATTACGTTATTATACTTTTGAGTTAGATCCAAGAGAAACATATTTCTTCACATATAATTCTAACCAATATCCATTATATTCGTTATATTCATTTAATTTTGGAGGTTTTCATTTTGTATGTCTTAATTCAGAAATGGCATCAGCAACATCAAAAGTATATTTAGATTCAGAAATTAGTGCTTTTTCAGAAGCTGCTAATGCTTTTATTGAAGATTGGTTTGTGAATAACTTAAAATTGTATAAAAATACTGAAAATCCATCTAATTGTAATAATGTAATAGTATATATGCACGAGATGCCGTTTACAATGGTTACACATAAATTTATGACAGGTAATTCAGCAAGACAAGGATCTCACTTAAATATTCTAAATTCCAAAGGACATTATAGATTTTCTAGATTATTTAAAAAATATGGAATACGCTTAGTATTTGGAGGACACAAACATACTTACACTATAAGCAAACCTATTTATGATGCTCCAGAAGGATATATTAAAAGTGATCATAGTGTAGATTAGAATGTTGATTTATTAGGTTCATTTGATGACATTACTTCAAGAAAACCTGTAATACAAGTAATTGGATCAGTTCCTGAAGAAAATGAATATTGTAGATATGAATTAGTTAACAAAATAGATGCTCCTACTTATGTTATGTCGCAAGCAACTGGATATAAATTAGTATCTAATAAAGAATTACCAAGTTGTTCTACTAATGTTATTCCTTGGTTATTAAATTATTTTCCTGCAACTAATTGTGATAGAGTAAATGATAAAGATACTGAAAATGTTGCACAACATTATCCTACATATATAAAATATGAATTATCTTCTAGTCAAATTAGAGTAACTGCAAAACAAATTCATGGAATTTGGAATGTAGATTTAAATAGAAATAAATCAGAGTATAATATCAACAAACAATTAACTGAATTATATCCTGTGGAAATGACTGTAGATGAAAATGAAAACAAAAGTTATATTATTGAATTATGAGTAAAATAAAAAAGTATAATGATTCTAATCAAAATTGGAGAAATTATTCTTCTACTCATGCAAATGGAATTTATACAGAAGTTCCAAATTTGTTAAAAGATGAAGAAGATATAATTTCAGTTGAAACAGGATTAGAAAGATTATCAGAAGATGTAAAAATATTAAAAGGAAACGTTGCCTGGTTAGCTAAGAATGGTGGAGGAGGATCTGGATCTGGAGGATCTGGATCTTCCGAAGCTACTGCAAAAATACAAGTAAATGGTAAAGATTCAGGAGAAACAGTAATTTTAGATGACAACGGACTAAATATCACTTTTAAAATAGGAGGCTCATTTACTAAATCTTGGAACGTAACAATATCATTAGGTGTATCTAGAATATATACAGGATCAGTTTCTATTAATAATAATCAGATCGTATTAACTAGAAGTTCTATATCTAAATATCTAATTAACTATAGAGGTACTCTAACAATATCAGCTTCGTACTTTGATGATTTAAATGGAACTTATGGAAATGCTATTTGGAATGGAAATATAATAGAAAGTTCAGTCTATTTGTATGTATAGGATTCTTCAGTTTCATTGTAGGAAATTGAATCTGCAATTATTGCTGTTGATTATGCTGTAGGAGTATTAGGTGATATTTCTGCTCCAAACTATCAATTACTTATAAATGTAAGTAAAGACTCATAGTTAATTAATTCATATACACAAGATTTGTTAATTCAAGATAATATTAAAAGAAGTAATTCTGTTCGTGTATCAGATTTAATTCCTGTTTCTAGTAGAGAAATTGGAGTATATAATCTTACTTTTACATTAAGAAATAAAGAGAATACAAATATATATTCCACATTTTCTTCAACATTTACAATATCATCATCTAACGAAATTTTTATATCATCTAAAACATTAAGTGAAGATTACGATAATCCAACAAGTGTAGCTATTAATGGATCATTATTTATTAGTTTTATAGCTTATTTACAAAATTATAGTATATTCAACTATAAAATAAAAGCTAATAATGAAATTATAAGTGAAGGAATAGGAGAATTTACAAAACAAACAGAAATAATATTATCATTAGTTGACAAAGATTGGATTATAGAAAATATAACTACTCCTATAATTCTTGAAGTCAGCGGAGGTGGATTAACAACTGAAAAAACTTACTATATAAAGGCTATATTATCTGATTAGTCTTTTTTAGAAACTCCGTTTGAAAATAATCTTATGTATTAGTTTAAAGCTAATACAAAAAATAATGGATAGTATGATATTTCATTTGCAAATAATACATTTAACTATAATAATAACTTTTATAATTTAAATGTAGATTATTCAAGAATAAATAAAAATACGTTATCTGTAATAAATAGAACGTCTGACGGAACTCCATATTTAAGAATAAGTAACGGATCAGCTTATTCTATAGATAAATGGAACTTTGGAAATAATAGTTTTAGTTTCAATAATTTCTTTCCATCAGATGTTAAATATAAAGATTTTACAATATCTTTATGTTTTAGAGCAGATTATCATGCTGATGATTTTAGAACTATATTATTCTGTGGAACAATAGATAATACTACTTAGAAGATTTCCACAGGAATATCAATAGATGTACATGATATTTATGTAAATAATAAATCAGTATATAAGTTAACAGATAACATTATAAATATGGTAGATATTACTGCAGAAACATACGAAGAAGAGACTTTAGATGGAAATAATAATCCAGTTATGGTTTATAGTTATATTGTAAAAGTATATGTTGATGGAGTAATTACTTATACATAGAAGTTAAACGACTTTTTAAATTTTGGAGATAAAATTTATTTAGGATGTCAATATCATTAGTTTGAAGGAGAAAATATTTATACACAATTTTGTGATTGTGATATCTATAATCTACGAGTATATAACATCGCGTTAACTCCGTATGAAATAATGATAAATAGAGCTAATAATTTAGCAGTTACAAACTATTTAAATGATCAACCAAGATATGAATTAATTGATCAAGAATTGTTATATAATTTCTGTCGTAGAGATAATAATGAAACAGACGGAATTAATTCATTATTATATAATAAAATAAGTAGAGATTATAATATTAATTTCTTATTCTCTAATAATTCATTAAATTAGGAATCATTAGCTGCTGTTGCACAAAATATTGGAATTCCAATAATGTACATAAATGTATCATCTAATTCTAATTGGACTTTTAATAATTTTGCAAATTAGTAGTCAAATAAAAATATAAGTTTAAGTGCTGCTGAAAATGTTGTAATTTAGTATTGGGATCCTGGAAAAACTAACTAGTCAATATTAACATTAAATAGATGTACTGTAGAGTTATAGGGAACATCTACGCTAGAAGATTATGTAAAAAATTTAAATATTACTGTTCCAGAAAATACTATATTTATTCCAAAAGATACATGGCTTCCTGAAAGAACATATACATTAAAAGCTGATGTTGTTGATTCTTCTCATTCAAATAATGCTGCAATAGGAACATTTATTAATGAAGAATTAGGAAGTTATTTACCAATTGATGAAAAAGCTATTGATAATGTAAGAAATTCAAATTATGTTAAAAATCAATAGCCAAACGCAACATTAAAGCATACAGTAGAGGGATTTCCTATATTTTTAATAATGAGTTTTAATGTTAGAAGTGGAAGTGATGATGTAGGAATTACTCCTTTAGGAATTTATTCATTTAATTTAGGACGTGATGCGATAAGAAACTTAGGATTTACAAAAATTAATAGTATTACAGATCAGAACGAACAATTAATAGAAATAAATCAATATCCATTTGTAGCAGAAAATGTTACCGTAAATACTACAAATGATTCACAAGCAAACTGGATTGAGACAAGAGATACAAACTCTGTAGAAGGTCTAAAAAATATTAATTCTACAAATTTACCAGATAATTTAGATACTCATAAAGGAGATTTCTGGCAAAATGAAACAAATATATTAAACAACCTATTTGAAGTAAGATATCCTAATGATAAATTACCATCATAGTATGATAATTTTAAAAATTTTGTATTATATATAATGAAACTTCCAATAGAAAGTGCTAGTATTACAGATATAAAAGGACAAGTATTTCGTACTGATGTATCTGGAAGTTATGACTTATATTAGTGTAATGCTGAAGGAACTGAATATATAAATACTGGTGTAAAACAAAATATTTCTACAAATTATAATGAATTTGCAGGAGGGGATGATGTTCCATTTAATATAGAAAGTTATAGAAAATATTTTGTTATAGCAATGCTATTAGGTTTAGTTGATAATTTTGGAAAAAACATGGCACATAAATCCTGGAATGGAGGACAATATTTCTCAGGATTTTATGATCTTGATTCTGCATTAGGAGGAAGTAACCAAGGAGAACTTAATATTTCGTATACTTTATGGATAAAATATTTATATAATAAACATGGATTAGACGAAGAATTAGCATATGCTGCTGAATCATATGATGAAAATATTGATGAAAATTTAAACTCTGTAGTTGCTGCATCATCTAATAAATTATGGTTATCTTTAGACTCAGATGTAAATAGGTCAGTTTAGGGAAGTTTAGTTAAAAGTTTGTATACTCAATCATGGTATGATTTAAGAATATTATTAGATTAGATAGCTTCTAGTCATTCTTATGCTTCTTTTGTTGACTATTTTATGGATAAATATTATATAAGTCAAACAAAAAATTGTGGTTCTTTATTATTTAATTATGATTACAAATTAAAATATTTTTTATAGTTTAATGATAATAGTTATAAAGAAACTAAAGCTTTATCTAAATTACATGGAAGAAAAATAGCTTATACTAGAAATTGGCTAGAGAAAAGAATATTATTCTTAGACAGTTTATTTTATTGGAGAGATACCGCACAGACTATTCAATTTAGAAATGATACTAATAATAGGGGAACTAATACTGTTAGAATTACTCCCAAAGTATTTCCATTAATGTTTAATACATCATTATTAGTTTATAATTCAATTGGAAATCAGGTTACTTCTTATTATTTTGCTAAAGAGAATGAAAAACTTCTAGTAGATTCAGCTAATTCAAACAGTAATTCAATTTTAAACTGGAATATATCTAACTCTAGTAATCTTATTGAATTTGGAGATTCTAATAATAAGTTAAGTGATATGAATGTGGTACTATTATCACATTAGCCTAATGATTTAAACATAAATTATATAGGTTATCCTTCTATTACAACTCTTGATTTATCTGGAACTAAAACCTTAGGTGATTTTAATTTATCATCATTTGCTCCAAATCCATCATCAAGTTCATAGACATATAAAAGAAGACCTATTTCTGAAATAAGAGTTCTTGATTTTTCAAATACGAGTGGAAATTCAACTTTTTCACTGAATCTTGTAGAAAATACATAGGGAGGAACAATAACAAGATTTTAGAAATTACAAGAAATAGATATAACTGGATCTACATGTATTTCAGATTTAACAATTCCAGATGTTCCACTATAGAAACTTAATGTACAAGGTTCAAGTATTAGAAATTTTATATTAGAAAATTAGGCTTATTTAGAATAGGTTAGTTTAGAGGGATGTTCTAGACTTTAGACTATTAAAATAAATAATTGTGATGGATATAGAAATTTTGAAATCCAAAATTTAAGTAATTTAACAACTTGTCAAATTCTTAATTGTTCTTCTATAGAAAATATTACAATAACAAACTGTTCTATATTGAATAAAATAAATATAGAAGCTTGCCCCAATTTAAGGTCTATAACAATTGTTAATTGTAAATCATTAACAAGTAATTTAACTATTTCTGAATGTTCATCTCTTGAAAGTTTATCACTTAATCAATGTTCTAATTTAACAAACTTTATAATTACTAATTCTAATGTAGAAAATATAACAACACTCAATGTATCAAAAACAAAACTACAGTATATTACAGAAGGTGGTAGTGTTGATAATGATTAGAATTTATTAGACCTACATAATTTTAGAAGTTTAACTAATTTTAGTATATCTAGTGATGAAGAAATAAAAGAAATACAATTTGCTAATATTGACGGAAATCCTATTAGATTAACAAATACATTTTCTTCATGTTCTAATCTTGAAAGAGTATATGGAAATATTAGTTTGGAAAGAAATAGTTTATTTAAAGAACTTAAAAAATTCTCAATTTTAGGAAGAGGAACATCAACATTTTTAGGACATAATATATCTAGTAATGGAGTAACTCAATTACCTAGAGATTTAGTAGGAAATGAAAACTATTTTTAGACTGGAACAAAGGTTACAAATATTGTAGTTAATACATCAGATTTAACATCCTGTTTTGAAGGAACAAATTGTACATTATTTGATATTTATTATTTATTCGAAAAAGCAGGAAGTAAAATAACTAATGCTACATCTATATTTAAAGATTTAATATCCGATCCATTTTCTTGGACTGATTCTCCTCACAGAAGAATGTTTGAAAAAAATACAAATTTAACAAATTTGTCAAATGCATTCTTTAGTTCAGGAAGTAATACAATACGATTATATTCTCCCACGAAAACAAATGATGAATTTGATAATAATGGACTATTTTCATATTTTGTTAAAAACTAGACAATAAATTTATCTGCAATGTTTTATGGAAGAAGTCTGTATATAGATAGAAATTTATTTAGAACTAATGACGATCTCAATAAAATTATATTTGATTCTTTTAACTATTTTGATATTAAATTAATTGTAGATGATATAAATCAATTTTCAAATAATGTTGATATAACCAGAGAATATATAGCTTAGAATAAAGATAATCTTGGTAATTTAACCGATTTCTTTAAATAGATATAGTCTATGAATAGTTGTTATTCTTTTATATCATCAACTATAATAATTAATTATAATACTTTAAAAGATATTCCAATAACAAGTATAGCAGCTAGTTTTATATGTTCTTATGGTTATGGAACATTAGATACTAATACATTATTTAGAAATAAATAGAATGTAACAAATATATCAAGTTCATTTAGAGTACTTCATACATTACAGATTGATTCTAATAATCTTCTTTAGGTTAACTTTTATATTACAAATAATACATTAAAAGGATTTACTTCACTAAAATATTTAGGAAATATTTATTCTGGATATACTAACACCGGAGGAATTGCAACAAATAGTTATACCGCATCTTCATTTGGAGGATATGGATATAATAAATACATAACTGATATGCCATATAAATTATTAGATGATTGTTCAAGTTTAATATTATTTAATGGATTTTTTAGAGAATGTAAATATATCAATCAGTTAGAAGTTACAGCTCTTCCTGGAGATTTATTCTTAAATACTCCTAATTTGGAAATATGTTCTGGAACATTTAGTAATATTAATTTTAATTATGAAATATAGGGTAATTGCTTTAGAAATTGTTCAAAATTAAAAGATGTAAGTTATATATTTAGTTATGACAAATCTAAAGAAAAAAATTATGAAGTTTCTAATACGCTTACACCTACAGAAGATGTAAAAGTTCATTGTGTAGGATCTATTCCGAATAAACTTTTTTATCATGGAAAAGTGTTTACAAATACAAAAACAATACGTGGAATAAGAGGAACAATATCGCAAAGTTCTGGAATAGATTCATCTTCTGGATTAAGTTATATATAGTATGATATAACTCCAGAAAATGGAAGTACTTACTGGTATAGAGTTTATGAAAATGGAACAAACGCTTGGGAAAATTCTTCAAATCATTATCAAGAAGAGTCCATAACATATGATGTTTATAATTAGAATATAGAGAATATGCAGGGTTGTTTCTATCATAATAATTTTGAATAGTATCTAAATGAACATCCCTCTATTGAACCTAATCCAGATTATATGCCTTTTGATTGGGAATTTAAAGATGATCAATGGTATTCTGTGGTAAGAGATGATTATAGAGAAATGATTTATTGGGAATATGATGGAGTAAATGTTTTACAAGATTATAAAAATCTCGACAATTCTAGTTTTCCGTCATTTATGTATAATATAAAAGAAAATAGTACAAACGGTACTAGTAATTATATCTGTTCTCCAGATTTATTAAGATATTGTAAAAATACTTGTAACGTTACTTATTTATTTGCAAATTGTGGACATGATAGTTAGTCTATTGATTATGGAGATAATCATACAAGAGATTTTAAAACAGGAATAAAAGGAAGAATAGTTCCATATCTATTACTTCCGTTAAAAAACTGTTAGAATGTTAATTTAGATTATATGTTCTATAATTGTAAATTAATATCTTCATATCAAAAAGAAAATAAAACATATTTAATTCCTGAAGATTTCTTTACTTATTGTAATAATATACAGTCTATGCAATATACATTTGCTGGATTAGTATTTGCAAGAACTATAGATTTAAATGTATTTAATAACAACATTACTCCTATAAAATTATCTAATATATCACATATCTTCTTTAGAACATATTATGCTTAGGCTACTAGTCAATCAGCTAATATTTCATCAGTATTTAATTCATTTAAATATTTAACTAACATATCTATGGCTTTTGCAAACGCAGCAAGTATAAATAGTTAGGATGTTAGACAAACAAACATCAGAGTTCAATTCTCTAATATATTTCCTTAGAATGTTTATACAAAAGAGTCATATTAGTATAATAGTAATTTCAAAGAAGTATTTGCTTACTTTACAGGAAGTAATCTAGTTATACACGAAGATCCTAAAACTTTGCCAGACAATAGTACTACGAATAATTATACATATCATAACTAATAATTATTTTGAAAAGTTCAACAATTTAATAATTTTAGGAAATGGAAGAATATTATTTAAACAACAGTAAATGTTGTGCAAAATTACCGACGAGAAGTTCTGACTACTTACAGTAGTCAAACTTCTTATCGGAGTTTGGCACTAAAGATGATAAATAGGAGGCTAGGGATAATTTGGGAATTACTGGATTATTAGATGAATTAAAATCTCTTATTGACAATAAAATTATTCGATACGGAGGAGTTGCTTGGGATTTAAAACCAACACAAGGACATAGTGATAGAGTTCTTAGTAGTGATGCTATATACAAAACATTATTAGATTATGCTACAGAAAAAGAATTAAATTCTAAAATAACTTCGCTATGGTCATTAATTTTAAATAAAATAGATGATTTAGAGCAACGAATAAATAGCTATACTGAAAATGGAGTTGCTTTAAGTAATAAATTTGGAGATAGTGAAACAATAGGTGTTAGTTAGAAAGCTTTAACTAATGTAGTAAATGATTTATATTCTAAACTCGCTTCTTGCGGATGTTCTAACTTCAGTGGAATGGGAATAGTAATGACAGTTACTCCAGATTCATTTGTATCTAATGATGGAGCATATGTTCATATTACAGTTTATCCAAATGCAGGAGTATTTGAGGATATCAAAGTTTATTTAAAGGATGGAGATTTAGATGAAAT
>AUXO011186205.1_pt1 | contig 12464 bp, 7 predicted proteins | sample 768731 | NCBI WGS metagenome assembly AUXO01 (sample SAMN02715735, study PRJNA202380) | gut metagenome | biome: sheep rumen | host: Ovis aries | place: New Zealand: Palmerston North | reverse complement strand
ACAGCGTCAAGAGCCTGCTGGAACTTGCTGGCATCATTGGCTTCAAGGTTTGCTGACAACATGGCGATAGCGGCATCAGCCTCTTCGTCAGCAGTGTTAATGGCGGCAGCGGTGCTGTCTACAGCCTCACCTTGTTGAGCTTTGTTACCACATGATGCGAATCCGATGGCAACCATAGCCATCACTGCAAATAAAATCTTTTTCATAACTTTCTCTTTTTAGTAAAACATGTTTAGTGGTTCTGAAAACCGCGACAAAGATACAAACAATTTTGTTTAGTGGTTCTTTTCTTTTAACTCTTTTAACTCTAAACTATTCAACGATTATCTCAAATCCAGTTCCACAGGGCAATGGTCTGAGCCATAGATCTCCGTGTGTATCTTTGCGTCAGCTATTTGTGGAAGCAGGCGTTCAGAGGTTACGAAATAGTCGATACGCCATCCGGTATTCTTCTGACGAGCCTGAAAGCGGTAGGACCACCATGAGTAAGTGACCTGCTCAGGATAGAGGGTTCGGAAGGAATCAATGAAACCACAGGCAAGCAAATCACTGAACTTCTCTCGTTCCTCGTCTGTAAAGCCAGCATTCATCCGGTTTGTCTTGGGATTCTTCAGGTCTATCTCCTCATGGGCGACGTTCAGGTCACCACACAGGATAACAGGTTTCTTGGCATCGAGTCGCTTCAGGTAGGTACGGAAAGCATCTTCCCATGACATACGATATTCAAGTCGTTTCAGTCCGTCCTGCGAGTTAGGGGTATAGCAGCAGACAAGGAAAAAGTCATCCATCTCCAAGGTGATAACACGTCCCTCATGGTCGTGCAGGTCAATGCCGATACCATATTCTACATTCAGGGGTTGATGCTTAGTGAAGATGGCAGTACCTGAGTAGCCTTTCTTCTCGGCATAGTTCCAATAGGAGGTGTAACCCTCAAACTGTAAGTCCAGCTGTCCTTCCTGCATCTTGGTCTCCTGCAGACAGAAGAAGTCTGCATCCAACTCTTTGAAGATATCACTGAAGCCCTTGCCCTCGCAAGCCCTCAGCCCATTTACGTTCCATGAAATAAATCTCATATTTATAAAGCCTTGTATTGTTTCATTTCTTTTTCTTTTTCTTTATTGGCATGTATCATAGTATAACTATTATAGTTATTGTCAGATGAATGCTATTTGTGTTGCAAAGATAATGCAAACTGGGGAAATTCCCAACGGATATGGTGTTTTTTTATAAATTCCTCTGCTGCATTGAATAAAAGACAGTTATTAATGGTGTTGAGAAAAGATCTCTCACAGAATTTGTTTAGTTTATTCTTTTGTATCTTTGCAACGGAGAATGTATCTCAGTCACGCTCAGAAAAAAATTTCTCTTTGAAAAAGAAAAAAAATCTCTCAATGTCTTTAATTATTCATTTATTTTTGTTACCTTTGTAATTGTGAATTACCAATCGTGTAAAAATCATTAACTAAAAACGTAGTTTTATGAAACACTTCCTACTTCTTATCAGCCTCTTCATCAGCACAATGATGATGGCAGGTCCAGTGGACCAAGAGACCGCGAAGCAGAAAGCGATGAACTTTGTCGCTAACAAGATGGGGCAGACAACAGCCCGGAGAAACATGAAGGTCACGAGTAGTGGCGTTCAGAAGGCTAGCAACCGTTCGGCTGCACGTGACTATTTGCATATCTTCAATATCGACGGTGGCGGCTATGTCATTGTCAGTGGCGACGACCGTACCGAGGAAATCTTGGGTTATTCGACCACCGGTACTTTCGATGCTGAGAAAATACCCGAGAACATGCGTGCCTTCCTCCAAGAATATGTGGATGGCATCCAGTATCTGGATGACCATCATATGCAAAGCCCTAAGGTAAAGACCCCTCAGGAAAAGGTAAAAGGCGCCACAAGAAGAGCGCCCAAAGCGAGCATTGAACCGTTAATCAAAGCTAGGTGGAATCAGGGCGAGCCTTTTGACCAATACTGTCCGGTTTACAACGATGAGCACGCTGCCACTGGTTGTGTGGCTACAGCCTATGCACAAATCATGAACCACCATAAGTGGCCTAGCAATACTACTACGGAGATTCCTGCTTATACCTCAGGTACCAGAGGTTTCAATCTTGATGCCGTCCCCGCAGGTACGGCGATTGATTGGAACAACATCAAGGACAAGTATGGCTGGGTCAATGAGAATGGCAATTGGAATCAATACACCTATACCGATGCAGAAGCTCAGGCTGTCGCCAACCTGATGAAGCTTTGTGGTCGGGCGGTACAGATGGACTATTATTGCGACGATTACGGATCATCAGGTGCCGTAACAGCCAATTGTATTACTGCTCTCGTGAAATATTTCGACTACGAAGAAGAAACCTGTAAATGGCTGGATCGTGTCAACTACAGTTATAGTGACTGGCAGGACATTATCTATGCAGAGTTAGCAGCCAACCGCCCGGTACTCTATAGTGGTCAGTCGGCAGGTGGCGGACATGCCTTTGTCTGTGACGGCTATGGCTCCGATGACTTCTTTCATATCAACTGGGGATGGGGCGGTATGTCTGATGGTTTCTTCCGCCTGCGTATATTGAATCCTGACGACCAAGGAATCGGCGGCAGCTCTACCAGTGACGGTTATGGCATGGGACAAGGTGCTGGTATCGGTATTCAGAAGAATGACGGAACATCATCTGGCTATTATGAAAAGATGTCGATGTACAACCTGACATATTCACAGACAACAGTCACGCGTACTTCTTCAACAGATAATTTCAGCCTGAGTAATTGTCTTACTTATTATGTTATAAACTCTACAAGCGGTCCACAGACTTTTAATTTGTCTGCACGTATCTTAAACAATAGTGGACAAACGATAGAGGATCTGACGCTATGGACGAATAAATCCTTGAACGTAAACTATTATTCATGGTCGTCCATCATTCCAGATTTTGGCGCGAACTATGCGGATGGCAAATATAAACTGGTATTTATAGCTCAAAACGAGGGTGAAACGGAATGGTATGCCCTTACTGGCAGTGAAACCATGTGTGTTGACTTCACTATCAGTGGTAACACGTTGGAGATGGCGGTTCCCAAGTTGGAAGTGAGTCATGAAATCGTGGGAGACCTCTCGGTAAACTCAGCACAGACCATCAAGATTAACATCAAGAATACGGGTATGAAGGCTTTACGCAGCGACCTTTATTATCAGATTAATAGTGGAAGTTGGTATTGTGGTGGATTCATCGATGCAGAGCCCAATACTACCAGTACTGTTGAGTTCCAATATACTCCAAAGTCCTCAGGTACCTATTCCTTCAATATTGATCCGCTGGGTTATCAGTTCAATATGGTCATTGGAGGAGGAAGTGGTGCACCCAATTTGACGGGAACATACAATGGAGCAACTCCTGCTATCCAATATGACAGCAGCTCCGATGTATATTACGTAAATGGAACCAGTACAACGGCCAACTTTACTGTTACAAATACAGGTGATGGGGATTATAATGACAATATTGTATTTAATTATTGGTATTATTCGAAAATTGCAGACAAATGGAAATCCTATAAAGAGGATGTCAGGTCTGTTACACTTGCACCAGGAGCCTCTCAAAACTTTGATGTGATTATTAATAAAGTCGACGATAGCGATTATTTGCTGTATTGTGTTGAGATGAATTGGTTGGTCAATGATGAAGAAACTTTCTTAGCCACTACACCAGACTTTGAGTTCCGTGCAGCAGAGGGGGGCGACTATAAGCTGGAGGCTACTGATTTAGTAGGTACGCCATCTCTTCAATATAACACAGATGCTTATATCTATTATATTAATGGTACAGAGTCAACGTTCTCTATTGACATTACGAATACGGGCAGTGATGACTTCTCTGGTCAATTGAAGATAGAACAAGCGATTCACTATGCAGGCGGAGGTAACAATTGGTATTATAAGGATTATCCTACATATCCAGAGACTCGTGATGTTACTATACCTGCAGGAAGTACGCAACGTTTCTCTACAACAATTACCAAGAGTACAGATGAAACCGTAGACATGTATTTCGTTCGCATGGGATATAAGGGTGGCAATGAAAGTGATTTTGTGACACTGAAATATACCCCCAATTTCGTGTTTGTTGATGCTAACACGCCCACTCTGGTATTCAAGAGTCTGGAATGCGATCCGCCAATGATATGGGATAGTGAGAAGAGCATCTATTATGTAGATGGCCAAAAAACCAAAGCAAGTTTCTCTATTACCAACGTTGGTGGTGGTGCCTTTGACGGAAAGGTAAAATTCCTATACTATGGAATCGATTCCTCTGACAATTGGACGCAGATTAAATCCGCTACCACACAGAGTTTCTATGTGGCAGGAGAGTCAACAGCGGTTGCAACTAGTGACGCTATAGAAAAGACGGATGGCTATCCCTATTACACCATCTGTTGTTACTATATTGACCCCGCTACGGGTAAAGAGATTTTCCTCCGCCGAAATTCCAACTTCGAGTTCCGCACTCCAACAACATACGTAATTGAAACCGGTGACTATGGCTGTACGCCAGAAATGAAGTATGATAATGCTACTTACACCTCATATATCGAAGGGAGTAAGGCGACATTCTTTGGCGACATTAAGAATATCGGTGTTGAAGATTTCTCCGGACAGTTGAAGATTGTGAAAATGTACCATAGTACCACTACCGGCTACTGGAATTACATAACTTCTCCTTCGACTCAGGATATCACCATTGCAGCCGGTGCCACCAAGCGAGTATATATTGATATAGAAAAACTCGATCAGGATGATGCCGACCTCTACTGGCTCTGTGTTTATTACAAAGGCTCCAATGAGTCAGACTTCACATACCTGTTGGGTACTCCCGACTTTGAGTTCCGTGCCTCCAGTGTTATACTTGGCGATGCCAACGGTGACGGCAGTGTCAACGTGACGGACATCGTGGCAACGGTCAACTACATCATGGAGAAGCCGTCAGCAGACTTCAATGAAGAGGCTGCCGATGTCAACCAGGACGGTTATGTAAACGTGACAGACATCGTGGGTATGGTAAATATCATCATGGAAACTGCCTCCAGAAGGGATGCCGATGTTAACAAGCAGGCATTCAGCGGAAAGAGTATCATGCTGAAGAATCTCGGAATAGAAGGCAAAGTTTTGTTCGATAGTTTGAATGATGAGAAAAACAACAGTAATGATGAGGTTGGGATGTCTGACATCCTCCGAGAGGGGCAAATGAAGCACTAACTATTATATATAAGGTATAGAGGGAAAAACTCCCTTTATACCTTATTAATATCAATTTAGACTAAGAAGCACAAAAAAAGTATGAAAAAATTTGTTAGTTTTATATCTTTTTAGTATCTTTGCCCACGGAGTATGTATCTCCCGTTCCTCTCAAAGAGGAAAACGAGAAAGAAAACTTTTAAACGTAACTATATGGAATGAACTTTACTAAATGATTAATAATATGAAAAAGTTAATGATTTTAGCAGCAGTATGTCTGCTGTCTGCCATGAATAGTATGGCACAGGACCAGTTGTTTATTAACAACTTCTCTATCACTGCAGGCGGTGACAAACAATCGGTAAGCATCAATCTGACTAATTCTACAGCCTATTCGGCTTTTCAGTTCGACCTTACGCTGCCTACGGGCATGAGTATTGCCTTAAACAAAAAGGGCAAGTTGGATGTCACTCTAAATGAGGATCGAATGGAAGATCATACGATGACTGTGGAGAAATTAGACAACGGAGACTATCGCTTTGTTGCCTTCTCTTTGTCTAATGCACCTTTCTATGAGACAAGCGGTGAACTTGTCAAAATTAAAGTGGAGGCAGCTTCAGACATGGCAGGAGGAGAGGTTTCAGGAAAGCTCCATTCCATTAACTTTACTGAGTCAAATGAGACAGGGCATACTTTGAGTGATGCAGCATTCACTGTGACTGTAAGTGGAGGTACTGGTATTAACGAGATTGAGATGTCTAATGACAAACCTGCTACGATTTACGATTTGAAGGGTAATATCATTCGCAAGAATGCAACCTCTACAGAAGGACTGTCAAAGGGTGTGTATATCATCAACAGCAAAAAGGTGATTGTGAAGTAATTTTTTAAAAGATTTACATAAACAAAAAGGCATTTCCAACCAAATGGAGATGCCTTTTCTAATAGGTATAGTCCGTCCTTACTAAGTATTCTACCATCCTATGGAACAAGATATTCCATCCTATGGAACAACAAAAATGATGGTGTTATTTTGTTATATGCTTATTTATTTGTATCTTTGCAATCAAAATAAATAATAACCAAAAACCCATAATAAAATGAGAAAAGTATACATTGTTCTGATATGTCTTTTCTTCTCTTTAATGTCATTTGCAGGAGAAGTGACAGAAGAGCAAGCCTTTCAGAAAGCCCAACAGTTTATGAAAGGCAAACAGTTCAAGCAGACAAACCTGCGTCGTGCATCCTCTACCGGCGATAAAGCCTACTTTGTATTTAATGTAGAGAACAATGGAGGTTTCGTCATTGTTGCTGGTAATGACCTCATGCCAGAGGTGTTGGGATATGCCGAACAAGGTAATCTCAACTTGTCCAAGGTGCCTGACAATGTGAAATGGCTCCTTGACTACTATGCCAGAATAGCCCAGTCGCTGAAGAACAGTCCGACGGACAATGCCGCTTCTGCCCGTGTAGCAGCCAGACGCAGAGCCAGTGCTGCATTAACGGAACTCATACCCTTGATGGCAACCAAGTGGGATCAGGATGGCATCTATCAGCAGCAATGTCCTGAGATAGGTGGCACCAAGGCACTTACTGGTTGTGTGGCTACGGCTATGGCACAGGTTATCAATTTCTATCAGTGGCCTTTGAATAGTGTTCGTTCTGCTGTAGGCTATACATCTAACAGAGATGACGAGACCAAGCCCCAGTTGGACCTCGAGACATTGCCTGCTCGTAAGTTCAATTGGTTTAATATGTCTGATGATGATATCGCCTGGCTGATGCGCTATTGCGGTCAGTCGGTGTTGATGGATTACAATACAGATGAATCGTCAGCATATGCAACAAATATTCCTGGAGCACTGATCTCTGTGTTTAACTTCAGTAAGGGTGTCGACCTAGTGGACCGTGATGAGTTTACTGACGAGGAATGGGAGGAAGCCCTCTATCGTGAGATAGAACTTGGACGCCCCATCATCTATAGCGGTTATAAGAATAAAACAGGTCACACTTTCGTGCTGCATGGTTATAAGGAAGGTAAGTTCTATATTAACTGGGGATGGGGTGGCAATATGGACGGTTACTTCGCCTTGACAGCCTTGACTCCCGGAAACATGGACTTCACGGAAAACCAGAATGCAGTGGTAGGTGTACAGCCTGCTTCGAACAACGATATCAACTACGACGAGAAAACAGAGATTGGCTACCGCGAGGTACAAGTGGAGACGCAAGGTCAGTTGGCTACATTGCTCCCAGAAGAAGAACGCTATCTTATCAGTCGTCTGAAGATTACAGGTGTGATTGGCGGTAAGGATTTGGACGTCATCCATGATATGGCTGAGAACAAATATGAGAAAGGACCACAGGGACGTCTGTCGAAACTCGACCTGTCTGAGGCACGTATTGTTGGTGGAGATACTTTTGGAGACGGTAATTGGCCTTTGTACGATGATGTCTTGAGCGATTGGTTCTTCTCGCATTGCTCGACATTGACAAACATCATATTGCCCAACACGCTGAAACAGATATCCTATGGTTCATTTGCCAATACAAGCATTACTTCGATTATCATACCGAAGACAGTGACGAAGATAGCAGGTAATGCTTTCGAGTTGAGTACGTTGAATTCTATTCAAGTAGAGGAAGGTAACCCAGTGTACTACTCGCAGAACAATGCCATCTACGAAAAGGCCACAGGCATTCTTGTCAGAGGCTGTAAGGCTTCGGGTATCCCTGAGGGAGTGGAGGTGATTGGCGATGGTGCTTTCACGAGTGCCGATTTGGAGACCATCGTACTTCCAAAGAGTGTGAAGAAGATTGGTAGCTATGCATTCCCGTATAGCACGAAGGTGCAGGATCTATATATCCCAGCCCGTGTACAGGAGATAGGTGAGCATGCTTTCTTCGATTGTTCATTAACCTCGATTACCGTTGACAAGGACAACAAGTTTTATGATTCACGCGATAATTGTAACGCCATTATCGAGACCGCTACCAACACACTTGTCCAGGCCTCGAATGCCACTACCGAGATTCCGTCTACGGTGACGGCTTTGGGAACTCGTGCTTATGCCCGTCTTAATATTAAGAAAATTGATATTCCGCAGAGTGTTGTCACCTTCGAACAAAGCATATTTGAATATTCCAAGACTGCTACCTATCGAGTGCATTATCCAACGCCTATTGCTATCCCGGAAAACACCTTCAATAGTGTTTACGACGGAGTACCTGCTAATTTCATTCAGGAGAATGCCCGTCTAATTGTGCCCGACGGTACCAAGGAACTCTATGCTGCCGCTCCGGGCTGGAATGTGTTCACTCTGCTCCAGTGCTCGATCATCGAGGAATCAGAGTATGAGTCTATGCGCCAGTATACCATCACTCTCACTGAAGCTGGCACGCTGGAGACCAAGATTCCTGCTGAGAAGAAGAATGTCATCGAAGAGATTAAGGTAGTGGGCCCCATCAATGATAAGGATATTATGTACTTACAGGGTATGTGTGGACAATATGGTATGCTGACAGCTATTGATCTCTCAGAAGCAACCATCGTAGCTGGTGAAGCAAATGCTGCTAATGAGTTGCCCGCGGAGGCATTCCAGACCACAACAGCCCTTGAGCATATTGTGCTGCCAAAGAACTTGACGGCTATTGGCGCATTCGCTTTCCAAGACAGTGGTGTGGAGGAACTGGTTCTTCCGAAGACCGTTGTTAAACTAGGACGTGACATATTCTATTATGCCCGTAACCTTAAGTCATTAAGTGTGGAAGAGGGCAATCCTGTATTCGATTCTCGTGATAATTGTAATGCGATTATCGAAACGGCTTCTAACACCCTTTGTATTGGTTGTGTTAATACTGTTATTCCTTCTACTGTAACAGCTTTGGGCGAATTATGCTTTAGCGGTAAGCCTGGTCTGAAGGAGATTGATATTCCCAATTCCGTTACGTCTATCGGAAAGTGCGCCTTCTGGGCGGATGTAGATTTGACGAAGGTGAAAATGCCAACAGGACTCACTAATTTGGGTGGATCCCCATTTGGTGCATGTGACAGAATCACTTCAATCGTTATAGATAAGGGCAATCCTTTATATGACTCACGCGACAACTGCAATGCTATCATTGAGACAGCTACCAACACCCTTATTCAGGGCTTTTCTACTACAAAGATACCCGAAGATATAAAGGTGATTGCTCATTCTGCTTTCCGCACCCTATCAACTCTAACCGAGATTGAAATTCCTGCTAGTGTGGAGAAGATAGAACCCGAGGCTTTCCTCTATTGTAACCAGATGACGAAGGTGGTAAGCCATATCAAGAAGCCTTTTGCTGTTTCATCGATGGTGTTCAGTGGTGACAATATGAAGATAGCCAAACTCTATGTGCCCTATGGAACGAAAGAAGCTTATGCAAATACCCCAGGATGGGATAGCTTCACATATATCATTGAGATGGATCCTGCAGCAGGTGAATACCCACAGAATGCTGCCAGCGTGACTTCTACCGACTTCGGTAAGGCTTATGCTGCACTGAACGGAGAGGTTTCTGTTCCCATCACAATGTTGGGAGAAGGTCTTGAGCCCATCACCAGCATCGACTATTCCATCACAACAGGTGGTCATTCAACGGCTTATCATCTGGAGTTGCAAGACCCGATTACCTTCATGAAGAGTGTCGAGGTACTTGTTCCTATCAAAGCTGATGATGCTACGGGCGAGAGCGATAAGGTGTTCACACTGACGAAGGTCAATGAGGTTGCCAATGAAAGTACTACAGAGAATATGAAAGCCTCTGGTAAACTGGTCACCGTGGTGAAGAAACCAAAGGTGGTTCCTGTTTTGGAGGAAGCAACAGGTACTTGGTGCGGATGGTGTGCTCGAGGCATTCCTGCACTGAACCTGTTGAATAAAATCTATGGAAACAATGTCATTACCATTGCCGCTCATGGAGGTTCGGGTGATCCTATGATTCTGGATAACTATCAGTTGAATGTGTCAAGCTATCCCAGCTGTATGATTAACCGTGGAGAAGTTATGGATCCCTATTATGGAAGTAGCGATCAAGCCTTTGGTATCAGTCGTGAAATAGAGGCTATACAACGCAGCTATGTACCTGCTGGTATCGAGGTGGAGGCTGAATGGGCAGACGAAAGCCAAGAGGCTATCAAGGTCAAGACCACAACAACCTTCGTCGATAATGTCAACAACGCCAACTATCGCATTGGTTATCTTTTACTGTCAAACGAGTTGACAGGCAATACCTCAGAATGGGCGCAGTCGAACTACTATGCTGGCAGTACTGTCAAGGATGAGAATCTGGAAGAATTGACCAACAAGCCTTCAAAGATTGAAGATGCCGTCTATAACAATGTGCCTGTGGCTGTATGGGAACCATTTAATGGCATTGAGGGTAGTGTTCCTGCGACGATTACCAAGGATGTAGCTATGGAGCATCTCTACACGCTTGATATCAAAGGTAACACCCGTATCCAGAAGAAGCTAAAGCTGAGCGTTGTCGCTCTGCTCATCGACAATTCGACGGGTAAGATTGTGAATGCTGCCAAATTCAAGTTCGAGAAGGATAATTCTTCTGGTTCCGGTGATGTTATCTTAGGTGATGCCAATGGTGATAAACTGGTGAATGTAACAGATATCGTGGCAACTGTGAACAAAATCATGGATAAGCCCTCAGCAGACTTCAACATCGAAGCTGCCGATATCAACAAAGACGGTCTTGTGAACGTGACGGACATCGTAGGAATGGTGAACATCATCATGAAAGGCAATAACTAACAATCTTTTAAAAAGTGTAAGACCATCGCATTGGGGGAGGAGACCTGCCCAATGCGATGGTCTTACACTTTTCTTATAGTCACGATAATAATTCTCGCGGCTGTAATCTTATGGATTTGCCATCAATATCTCTGGTCGGAACTCGAAGTGCATGGTATCATAGTGATACCAGCGACCGCCCCAGATAAAGCCGTGCTTCTCGAAGATCAGTATCAGTTCCTTGGGGAAACGGTTGGCATAGACAATTTTTTCGGTTTCTTTCTTGCCAGGATTCTTCCACAGCCAGTAGTCGCTCTTAGCGACGGCGATGTCAATAGTCATGCCATAGCTGTGGGCACTCTGACGGTTGGCACCCCTGACCTTACGCCAGTAGAAAGAGCCCGAGGACTTCAGATAGGAACGCAGCTCTGGGTGTTTCTCCAGTTCTCTGGCAACAGCCCGAAGACTGTCAGCAGCTCCGTTGATAGGGGTAAAAAGAACTTTTTCCCCAAACCAGGAGACGGTGACGAGATGTTTCCTGACTTCCGCAGCCGAGGATCCATACATCTTCTTGAAGAGTAGCTCACAACGACTGCGTCCCGCATCCTGCAAATACTCTGGTGTCCATGATGTCCTGTCGTATTTGAAGGCGAACATATCCTCTGGGTCGGCATCGTCCAGTTTCTGCTCGAACGACTTTTTCCGTCCGTCGTCATACTGCATCTTCGTACCGTCGGACATCAGTAAATAGCCATTCTCATAACCCTTGATGAAATTAGGATAGGCTTTCATCAGGATCTTTGCTCCTTGGGGAATCGATGGTTGTGCTGACGCGGGGACGGCAGTAAAAAAGATAACAGCCACACTGAGCATACCTGCCAGTGCAGCTGTTGTTTTAAAGAATCTCTTCATTATTCGTATTTTAATAGGAATGCAATGTTTGCATTCTCATATTTATTAAACTCTCCTGCAGGAATCTCCTTTCGTGTTCCACGATACCAACTCTGTTGCTCGAAATACTCACGCAGGGCGGCATCCTTGAAGATGCGTCCATGACGAGCGTAGATGGAATTCTTCAACACACGAATCTGTCCACGATCGTAACCGCTGATGTCATCATAGTTGATGTAGCGGGTGGAGAGATAGTCGTACTCTGTTCCCCATACTACGTTAGCATTCTTTTTCACCTTCTTCGTCTTCACAGCCTTTGTGGTTGTCTTGCGAGGAATAGAAGGGATGTCCTGTGCACTTGCCTCCAATACAGGAGCAAACAACATGGCAGCCATCAGTCCGATGACAGTCATCATTTTCCTTGTGTTTAGTTTCATAGTCTTTGGTGTTATTTAGTGAGACATTAGAACTTTGCCATCTTGATAGCCACCACGGCACACTCGTCACCTTTATTTCCGAGTCTGCCACCTGCACGGTCTTTTGCCTGTTGCATGTCGTT
>AUXO010645706.1_pt1 | contig 12464 bp, 9 predicted proteins | sample 768731 | NCBI WGS metagenome assembly AUXO01 (sample SAMN02715735, study PRJNA202380) | gut metagenome | biome: sheep rumen | host: Ovis aries | place: New Zealand: Palmerston North | reverse complement strand
CAAATTGTACTATTTGCGTAGAATTTGATAATAGAATATTCTTTAGTGGAAATCCTGATTATCCTAATTCAGTATTTCATAGTGAATTAAACGACCCTAGATATGTAAGAGATACTGCATATTATGAGTTAGGAATAGACGTTGCTCCAGTAAAGGCGTTAGTACCTGGAAATGGAGTATTATGGGTATTAAAAGAAATGAATCAAAATAGTTCTTCAGTTTATTATATGACTCCTACAATAGATATGAGTTATGGAGACGACCATAAAATATATCCTTCAAATAATGGAAATATATCTTTAGGTTGTGTATCAACTGGAGTAAACTTTAATGACGATATAGTTTTCTTCTCAAATTTAGGGCTTGAAGGAATTGCATCAAGTGCAATGTATTCAGAAAAAATACTTCAACACCGTTCAAGTATGGTTGATACTAAAATGGTTAATGAAACTGGATATGAAAACGTTCAAGTAATAGAATGGGAAGGATATTTATTATGTTTAATAAATTCTCATATATATTTAGCTGATAAGAGAGCTAAATTTCAAGATAATACTGACGTAGGTTATGAGTGGTTTTATTGGGAATTACCTTACTCAATTGACTATATAACTGAATATAGAGGTTCATTATTCTTAGCAAATAATGAAGGACAAATATTTAAATTAGAAGGAACAACTGATAATTTAGAAGATATTGAATCATATTGGACTACTAGAAGAGACGATTTTGATTTACCTTCATATACAAAAACAACTTCTAAAAAAGGTTGTACTATTAGATTTAAACAAATGGATAATGATAACATTTCAATTACTTCATATTTAGACGGAATAGAAAAAAAGACTAAGGTCTTAGTAGACAAAAAAGGATATGGAGTATACAAAGTAAAAAATAAGAAATTTAAAGAAATACAATTTAAAATAAGTTCAGACGAACCTTTTGGATTATATGATTTTACAATTCAAGGATTTGTCGCAGGATATGTAAAGAGGTGATAATATGGCAATGGCATTAAATCAAGAAGAACAAAATAGAGTAAATAATGTTTATAATGAAAGAGAAAAAGCATTATCTGAAAACAATCAATTATATGGCGATTTGATGAATCAAGCTGGTGAATTAAAAAATCAACAAAACGCATTTTTAGCACAACAACAACAAACTCAAAATGATATATTAGATAAACAATTAGCAAATCAAGGAAATTTAATTAATCAACAAAAAGAAGAAGCAAATAGAAATCGTAGAGTAGAAGCTGGAAAAGCAATGAACGACTATAATGCTTATGTAAATCCTTATGGAATACAAGCTGAAAGACAAGCAAGTGCTGGTCTTACTAATTCAGGAGTTAGTGAAACTTCTAAATTAGGTGCTTATACTTCTTATCAAAATAGAGTTGCTAACGCTAACGCTAATTATCAAAAAGCAGTAACACAATATGATAATGCTATGAACGAAGCAATGTTAAATAATGACGTTCAAAAAGCACAAAATGCGTTAAATATGTTAAAATTACAATTAGAGAATAATCAAGATTATTATTCAAATATTTCTTCTTTATCTCAAGCAAAAATGAAAAATGCTCAAAGTTTAAGAAGTGAATATAACGACCAATATAATACAGTTTATAATCAAATTATGAACGAACAAAAACAAGCTGAAGCAATTCGTCAATTTAATGAAGAAATGGCATTTAATAGAGATAAATATAACGAATCTATTAGACAATATAATGAACAAATGGCTTTTGATAGAGAAAAACAAGCCGAAGCTATTAGACAATTTAATGCAGAACTAGCACTTTCGAAAAAAAAATTAGCTAGTGGTGGTGGTTCTGGTGGTAAAATAAAGTTAGATAACCCAAAAATAAATAGTGAACCACAAAATGATGATACTCAAGTTCATAAGTTAGGAAATGAGTATTTATCAGAAAAAGGAGAAAAATGGAGATTAAACGAATTCAATGCTTGGGATAATTACACTAAATCTGATTTAGATTATGTAATTAAAAAAGCATTAGACGAAGGAAAAATAACAAAACAAGACGCTGTTAGCGTATACGCAATGTATGGAATAACTTCTAAATAATAGGAGGTAATTATGACTAAAAAAAAGTATGATGAAGATTTAGAAAATATATTTAACGGTAAATATAATTATTCTAAATATGAGGTAGAACAAAAAGAAGAAAGAAAAAAAAGTTTAAATGAACTGGAAGAAGAAAGAAATTCAAGAAATTCTTTATTAAAGATATCTCAAAATAAACTTCAAGAAGATTTAAATAAAAAGAATATAAATGGTAGAGTTTTTGGAAAACATATAGAGGCTGAATCAGCACCTTCTAGAAATGAATTAAAAGTAGGAAACAAGTTTGCAGAAAGTGAAAATGATAATACCTCATCATTAAAAACAAGACCTTATGACAAAAACGCACTATTAAAAGACGTTGAATCAGTAAAAAAAGTAAGACAATATGGAAATAATGAAGAAGAACAAAGCCTTATAAAGGACGTAAAGAAAAAATGGAGTGATAGAGCCTACGCAATTTCTGATTATGAAACTGCAAAAGCAATTCAAGACGAAGAAAATATGAACCCAGTTAGTAGACTTGGATATAGTTTATATAGTGGAGGTAAAAGTCTTTTTAAATCATTTGTAAGAGGAGATTTACAAACCGAAGACGGAATAACATTGGATAGTTATAACGATGCTATAAACTCAAAAATGGGTCAAAGAAGTAAAGTGTATCAAATACCTTCAGAATTAGGAAAAGAAGTTGTAAAATCTGGTTTAAATAAAGTTGTTCCTGGTTTAGGAACAGCATTATATACAACCGATATAATGCAAAGAACATATAATGACGCTAAAAAAGAAGGATATTCAGACAATTCAGCAATATTATATGGTTTACTTGTTGGTGGTATGGACTATGCTTTAAATAAAATAGGTACTGACGTTTCAACTAGATTTGCTAAAGGTGGTGTAAGTTTAGATACAAAACAAACAATTTTAGAGAATTTAGTTGATAAAGGTTTAAAAAAAGTTATTAAAAATAAAGCAATGGAAAATATTGCTACTTCATTTGTTTCAAACGGATTAGAAGAATGGTCTCAAGAATATATTCAAGATTTCTTGAAATATTATTCATTAGACGTTTTAGACAAAGGAGCAAGTGCTACCCCATTAGACTTTATTAAATCCGAAAAAGAGTCTGACGTAAATCAAAGAGCTATCGAATCATTTATTGTAGGTGGTTTTGTTGGTGGAATTGGTGGAGGTTTTGGAGAATTAAATCTTACAAAACAACAAAGAAATACACAACAAGCAATATATGATTATGAAAGACAAACAGGACACGAATTATCAAACGCAAACCAAAATACAATAGCAATGATAGCAAAAACTTATCAAGAAAATGTCAAAAGAACTCCAAACTCAAAAGAAATACTGGATACATTTAAAAACATAAGACAATCGCAAATAGATACATTTCAAAAACCTGCTTTAGAAATGTTTACCGATTTAGACGAAAAACATAGAACCGAGTATAACAATTTAGTAAATGACGTATCACAAATAATTTATGATACAGGAATAAATGTTAAATTTGACCCAAATCAACAAACTGTAATAAATTCAGAAAATGGAACAATAATATTAAACCCTACATTAACTGATATGCCTATTAAAAATGTGCTTTTACACGAAATTTCAAAACAAACAGCAGATAATGATACAAAGAATTATATATTAAATAAACTAAAAAAGGACGGAGTTTATGAAACATATAAAAATGAATTGTTAGCAACTGGAGAATTTGATGAAGCAAATGTTGACTCTGAAATAGTAGCTCAAGAATTAGATGCTATTTTCCAAAACGAAAACGAAATTAAAGAATTAGCACAAAAAGATAAAGGTTTATTTAATAGCATTAAAGATACATTTAATACATTAACTGGAAAACTAACAAATAACCGTAATACAAAAGACGCTTTATATTTTAGAGAAATAAACGATAGAATTAATAGTTTATATGGTAAAGGCGATTTAAACGATTTAAACAAAATTTCTAAAGAAACAAAGAATAATACCAAATATGAAGAAAAACCTCTAGAAATCGATAAAAATGGTGCTACAGTTGATAATAAGCAACAACAACTAGATATTATTAACAAATCAAACCAAGCACCAAACGAAACAAACACTTGGATAAGAAACAAAGAAGATATAAAAACATTTAAAGAGGCTTATGATACTGCTAAAGCAGAATCAGAAGACGGTGGTTGGGAAAATTATGCAAGTTATCCTGATATAACTAACGAAATGGTTGATAAAGCGTTAGAAACAGGAAAAATAACAGTATATAGTTCATATCCAATAGAAAATGGTGTATTTGTAACACCTTCTTATCAACAAGCGTTAGATTATGCAGGTAACGATAAATCTAAAGTAAATTCAAAAGAAGTAAATTTAGACGACATTGCGTGGATAAATCTTGATGAAGGACAATATGCTAAAGTGGAATCACAATCTAAGCAAGAGATTGAAAAACAAACAGTTGAAAAAGAAAAAAAGAAAAAAATACTATCTCCTACTGAAATAGCAAATCTTAAACCTGAGGATGCTAATATGACACCTGAATTACAAAAAAAGAAATATAATAAAAAAGGCGACGGAGAAAGTAAGCAAGTAGAAACGTTATTAAAATCAAATTTATTTACTGACGAACAAAAACAAAGGATAATAAAAGACGAAGAATTTAGAAAATATGATAAAATAACTAATAAAGAAAGTTTGGATAAAGCATTTGAAAAATTAAAAAATGGTGGTCAATCAGAAACTTTGAGGTGGTTTAATAATAAAGAAAATGCTGATGCAATTGATATGGCTGAAGGTGCTATATTAATGAAAATGTATGCTGATAATGGTATGAACGACCAAATGGTTGAAGTCGCTAAAAAATTTCGTGATATGAAAACAAAAACAGGTCAAGCATTACAAGCAAGTAGCATATTATCTCGTATGACACCTGAAGGAATGGTTGCGTATGCTCAAAGTGAATTAACTGAAGCATATAACGAATTAGTCAAAACAAAATCTAAAGAATGGGTAGATGAAAATAAAGATAAGTTTGATTTAACTACTTCTGACGTCGACTTTATTATGGATACAATGGAAAAAGTATCAAAAATGGAAGACGGATACGAAAAAAAAGTTGAGTTAGCAAAAATTCAAAAATTAATGAGTGATAAGATTCCACCTACAATTAGTAAATCAATAAAAGGTTTTATGAGAATCTCAATGCTATTTAACCCAAAAACACAAGTAAGAAATGTATTAGGAAATACATTAATAGCTCCAGTTAATTTAGTAGGAGATATTGCTTCATCTGTAGCTGATAAAGCAATAGCAAAAAAGACTGGCGTAAGAACAACAGGTACAGCAGATATAAAATCAATGTTAAAAGGTTTTAAAAAAGGTGCTTATGAAGCAACAAACGATTTTAAATTAGGTATAAATACAAAAGATATGAACGGTAACAAATTTGAAATTGGTGAAGGTAAATCATTTAGTGATAAATACGCTATTGGTAGAGGTTTGAATAAAGTAGAACATTTATTAAACTACACAATGGACATAGGCGATAGAGTATTCTATGAATCTTGGTTTGAAAATTCTTTAGCAAATCAAATGGCATTAAATAAAGTAGATACTCCTACTCAAGAAATGATAGACATTGCGACAACTGAAGCATTGCAAAGAACTTGGAATGATAACAATAAATATACAAAGTTTGTACTTGACATAAGAAAAGGAATAAATAGCGTTCTTGGTGGAGAAGATTATGGTTTAGGTGACGTGCTTATACCATTTGCAAAAACACCTGCAAACTTAACAAAAGCAATTGTTGATTATTCTCCTGTTGGTATGGTAAATGCTTTAGTTCAAGGAAATAATTTGAAAAAAGCAATTTCTAGAGGAGATATGACACCACAACAACAACATAAATTTGTTCAAACATTAGGAAAAGCGACTGCAGGAACTATGTTATATATTTTAGGATATGCGTTAGCAAAAACAGGAGTTTTAACTGGAAAAGACGATGAGGATAAAGATACAAAGAACTTTATGAAAAATGTTTTAGGAATTAATCAATATTCAGTAAAAATTGGAAATACTTCGTTTACTTATGACTGGGCTCAACCAATATCAGCACCGTTTGCAATGATGACTAATTTAGTAAATAGTAGAAATAAAGAAACAGCATTGTTAGAAAGCGTTGTAGCATCATTAGACACTGCTGGAAGCATTTTATTAGAACAGTCATTCTTACAAAGTATAAACGAAGTATTAACTGATAATAATGGTGTTGTTTCAGGATTATTAAATGCCGTATTAGATTTACCAGCAAGAGCAATTCCAACTTTATTTAAACAAGTTGCAGATTTAGCAGACCCAGTTCAAAGACAAACATTTGAATATGGAAAGCCATTACAAACTGCAGGAGAAAAAATGTTGGTTAAGATTCCTGGAGCAAGTAAATTATTATCTCCTAAAGTAAATACTATGGGTGAAGACATATTAAAATATGGTGGAAAGAACAACGTGTTTAATGTTATGTTTAATCCAGCAAACGTAAATAAGGAAAATGTTAATGAAGTAGGACAAGAAATATATAATGTTTATAAGTCTACTGGAAAAAAAGACGTTATGCCTAGAGTTGCACCATATTATATAAACAAGAAAAATGGTGAAAAAGTACAACTAAGTTCTTCTCAAATAGCAGAGTTCCAAAAAATGGAAGGAAAAGAAATAGAAAATAATATTAAAGATATAATGAAAAATTCAAACTATAAGAATTTAAGCAACGAAAAGAAAGCTGAATTAATAAAAAATATAGTAAATTATTCATATAATTTAACTGAAAATAAAATGTTTGGAATTGAATTGTCTTCATCATATAAAACAGTAGAAAACGTTAAAGAAAAAGGTGGAGATATTGGAGAATATTATTTATACAAAGCACAATTAGGTGAAAAAGATAGTGAATATACAAAAAGAAAAAAATTGAGATTATCTAATATTTCTAAAAAAACAAAAAGTGCTATTTACGAAGCATCAGTTGACAACGATAATGAAAAAAATACATATAATTTATATAATGTATTGAAAGAAAATGATATAGGTATAAATGAATATTTAGATTATTTAAGTATAGAGTTTAAAGGAGATAAAGACGAGAACGACGAAACAATTAGAGGTAGTAAAAAAAATAAAATTATTGATTATTTGAACAATTCTAATTTAACTTATGTACAAAAATTATTGATTGCAGGAAGACAATTTACATTGGGAAATGAAGAACAAGAAATTGTATTTAATTTAATTAATAACTCTAATTTAAGTAGTAAAGAAAAAATGGAGTTATTAGATTCATATAACGGATTTAAAGTTGATAAAAATGGAAATGTAAGGTGGTGATTAAATGGCTGATTATCAAAGACTGATTACTACTGAGGATATACAGCGTAGATATAATCTACAAGGTTTGGAATCAGATAGGAAGATAATTCAAACATTAAATAACAATTTAACTAAAACATTTGGAATTATTAAGAATTATATAACTTGTATGACTTCACTAGGAAGTAAAGAACAATACTTCCTTAGTGGAGTACCTACTTTAGAAAATTATCCATATACTGAGTGGGAAGACCCTGAAGAACATATAAATACAGTTTATTATGATACTGACGGTGGAAAAGTATATATATTTAAATATAATTCAGAAGACGAGTATTATTATTGGGAGGAGTCAACGGATTCTTCCCTTTTAAATGCTATGTCAGTTGCTAATTCACAAGCTGACGTATCAGAAGACAATTTAAGACGTGTATTTTACGAACAACCTACAGTACCATATAACGTTGGTGATATATGGATAAATGGAAGTAAAATATACCGTTGTATGAGAAATGAAACTGCTGAGAGTCAATTTTATCAAGACGACTGGATAGATTATCTACAATATAACGATAGTGTAGCTACTTCTAATGCTTTAAGAATATTAGGAGAATTTAAAGAAACAGTAGAAACTGAATATGTTACTAAAACACTTTTAGAAACTACTACTGATACGATTAATGCTGAAGTAAGTAGAGTACAAACACTTGCTGAAGGTAAAAGTGCTACGTATACCGAACAACCTACTCCACCTTATTACAAAGGTGATACATACATAAAAGAAGTGACTGATTCTGAAACTGGAATCACAATGAATTTAATATATGTATGTCAATATACAAGATTAGAAGGAACATATCACGAAGAAGACTTTTCATTACAACCTGGATATGCTACTTTATCACAAATAAAAGTCACAAATGATGCAATTACTTCTACAGTTGCAAAAGTAGACGGACAAGATGCAAAAATATCACAAGTTCAACAAAGTGTTAAAGAAATAAACGCTAAAATTCAAGATATAGCAAATATAACTGTAACGGAAACTACTGAAAACGGTTTTATGACAATTACAGGAGTAAATACAAGTGAACCAATTGAAATAACAATTATTCCAAGAGTAGACGATATTGCATATTTATATCCTCACGGAACTATATATCCAAGCGATACATTATTTTCAAGTATAAGAAAATTAGAATTTCATAATACTTATGATGATACGTACTATTATTTAGATATACCTGGAGACTTGTTATACTATAATAGTGAAGTATACGACGAATTTTTATTACATTATGGAGACGGAACTCAAGCTGACCCTCCATACTTTGAAATAATAAAACGTGTAGGAATAAATAATGAAGGATATAAATATATACTAGAAAACGAGAAAGTAGTACCATATAAATATCAACATAAAAATTTAACTGACGGAGATTATGATATTACACTATTAGGATATACTAGAGCTTATATGAAAATAACTTTAATGGCATCTAACTACTATACAACACAATATGTCACTAAAGTTGAATTAAATACTGCAATTTCAGTAACAAGTGAACATTTTAACGTAGAAGTATCTAAAAAAGTTGGTAAAACTGAAGTTATATCTAGCATAAATCAAACTGCTGAAGCAGTAAAAATACAAGCTGGTAAAATAGATATTGCTGGTACAATAACAGCAATTAATAACAATACTTCAACAACAATAAATGGTAATAAGATAACTACTGGAAGTATAGATACAGCACAACTAAAAGCAAATGCTATAACTGCTGATAAAATAGCAACAAACGCTATTACAGCAAATAAAATAAGTGCTGGTACAATAACTGCTGATAAGATAGCAAATGCTACTATTACTGGTTCTAAATTAGTAAATGGTACTATAACTGGAACGCAAATTGCTAATTCTACTATTACAGACGGCAAAATAGCAAACGCTACCATTACTGGTAGTAAAATAGCAAACGCTACTATTACAGGTGGTAAAATAGCAAGTGCTACTATTTCAGCGTCAAATATAGTAGACGGTACTATTACAAATGCAAAAATAGCAGGTGGTGCTATAACTGGTGCTAAAATTGCTGACGGTACTATTACGGGTGCTAAAATTAGTGGTGGTACAATAACAAACGTTCAAATTTCAGATTCAACTATCACTAATTCAAAAATTGCGAACGGTGCAATAACAGGTGCAAAAATACAAGATGCTTCAATAGATAATGCTAAAATATCTTCATTAAATGCAAGTAAAATAACTGCTGGTACGATGAGTGCAAACCGTATAACTGGTGGAACGCTACAAGGTTCTACTATTAAAGCGACTTCAGGTAAAATAGGTTGTTGGCATATAAATTCAGCAAATATTAAGTCTTCTAGAATAAGACTCGCTGATACTGTAGTATACGATGACGGAGGAACATCTTCTTTTGGAGCACAATGGCATAGTATAATTCTAGCTGGGCAAAATGCGTCAGATAAAAGACTAAAAAAAGATATAAAAGAAATTCAATTAGAATATGATAAATTTTACGACGACCTTAAACCAAAAGAATTTTATTATAAATCAAATACAATGTATGGTGATAAAAAACATTTAGGTTTTATAGCACAAGATATAGAAGAATCTCTAAAAAAATATAATATTGATGATATGGCATTAATTTGGGAAGACGAAAAGTATTATAATTTAGATAAGAGAGAATTAATTGCGTTAAATGTATGGCAAATACAAATGCTAAAGAAACGTGTTAAAGAATTGGAGGAACAAGTATGGAAAAACCATTAACAATTAGAGTAAAAGAAATTGAAGAACAATTAATAAAGGTGATAAACGAATCAGGTTTACCACCTTTTATATTGTTGAATATTATGGGAAACATTACTTCTCAAATACAAGAAATAGATACTAAAGAAGTAAATGATTACATAAAAGAACAAAATATGAAAAAAGTTAAAAAAGGAAGTGATAAATAATGGCATATACAAGAGTAAATTGGGAAGATAGACCTTCTACAAATACACCTATAAATGCAACTAACTTAAACAAAATGGATAAAGGTATCTACGATGCAACATACGAAAATGGTTTAAATGTATCAAATGAAGTAGATGAAGATTATAGAGTAAGCTTCTTAAAGAGTAAAAACTTAAATGATGGAATAAATAGAGGATGTTGGATTGGTGGTAATGCTACAACTTATGGTGTAACTTCAAATGATACAGGTATTTATATACCAGTTAGTGGCGGTAATTATACAATTTCAACAACTATATCTCAGGCAAGATATAGAGTTTGTTGTGGTAATGATATACCTTCTGCTTCTTCTACTGCATATAATGGATTAAATAAAGATAATACAAATGAAACTATAACAATTAATACAACTGGTTATAAATATTTAATTATAAATGTTACTGATTTAAATGCAATGAAAATAACAAAAGGAAATACTGCAACAACTGAAGATTATTTTTCACCTTCTATATATGTAGATGGAGAAGAAATATATAGTAAACCTGAAGTGTTATGGCAAAATCCTAGTCCTTCAAGTGATATGGCTAATAATGCAAGTATAAACTTAAGTACTGATGATTATAACTCTTATGAGGTCCTATGGGTTATGAGTACAAGTGATACTTCTAATGTATTTTCATCAGGAATAATACCTAAAGGAAAATCTACTATTTTAAATACTGCTCGTTGTGCATCAGGCGGAACAACAAATTATGAAAGACCTATAAATTATAATAGTGATACTTTATTAAAGAGTGGTATTCCTTATTCAGCAACAGCAAGTGCTAGAAGTGCAACAGCATCAGTACTTATTCCTTATATGATATTAGGTTGGAAGTAAGACACTATGATATATAGAATAATATTTAGAATAAGAATTGCATTAGAAATATTAAAAGGTAGAAATGTATTAGTATGCAATAATAAAAAAGAAGTATTAGGAATGCTTACTGATAAAGGTTGTTTACTTACAAATAATATAAATATTTTACTATGTACTGATGATGAGTTAGAAGAAAAAGAAGATAGTTTATATTATAAAGGGGAACTTGATATATGATATTAGAACAAATAGGTGGTAATAAATATAAATTATTACAAAGATATGATATAATTAAAATGGAAAGGAACAAATAATATGATTGCATATATTAGTTTAGGTATTTCAATAGTACTTGGGATTTTTACTATAATAACTTTTGTTAAAAATGATAAAAAAGACACTATTAATGATAAAAAAGAGCAATATCAAGAAAGTGGTAATCAAAAACTTATCGATTATAGATTAACAAAAGTTGAAGAAAAATTAGACCAAATATTAAACAAATTTGATACAATTCCTTCATTAATTAAAGAACAAGTCAAAGAACAAATAGCAGTAGAAATGCAAAATCATATCAATATGTTTCACAATAACAATAAAAAAGGAGATTAATATGGATTTTAAAGAAGAATTAAATAATGCAAAAAATGAAATAAAAGATATAAAAAATTCTTTAGCTATGGAAATTTTGCAAGATTATAAAAAAGCAAATAAAAGACAATTTATTATAAATATAATTTTAATATTATGCTTAATGGTTGCAATAGGTTACATTTTATATTTACACAATGACATACAAACTGTTACAACAACTGATACAATTGATATTCAAGACGTTAACGATATAAATGATTCAGATATAGGAATTGGTAGATAATGGGTAATGTTTTATTAAAGAGAACTACTTCTAGGAAAATACTTAAATCTAAATCAGTAGCAAAAATAGTAAAAGATAAAAATGGAAAAGCACATTGCTCTAGGTGTGGAGCGTTTATAAGTGGCTAAATTTGATTTTACTAGAACTGAATATCAATATATTGTAGAAGAGTGTATGTTTAATGATGAATTAAAAGAAATCTTCGAATTATTAATTAAGAACTATTCAAGAACACAAATAGCTATGAAATTAAATATGAGTGAAAGAACACT
>AUXO012012435.1_pt1 | contig 12465 bp, 10 predicted proteins | sample 768731 | NCBI WGS metagenome assembly AUXO01 (sample SAMN02715735, study PRJNA202380) | gut metagenome | biome: sheep rumen | host: Ovis aries | place: New Zealand: Palmerston North | reverse complement strand
GTTGGTTTGAGCATTGCCACCTTGCTTGCTCAGCACAACGAGGTTGTGGCCGTTGATGTTGTCCCCGAGAAAGTTGACAAGATCAACAACCGCCAGTCGCCCATCCAGGACGAGTACATTGAGCGGTACCTCGCCGAGAAAGACCTGAACCTCACCGCCACATTGGACGGTGAGAAAGCCTACAGCGAGGCTGAGTTTGTGGTGGTGGCCACGCCCACTAACTACGACCCCGTGACCAACTACTTCGACACCACCCTCGTCGAGGACGTGATAAACCTCGTCATCAAGGTGAATCCCCAGGCGATAATGATAATCAAGTCAACAATCCCTGTTGGCTACACCGAGTCGATTCGTCAGAAGACCGGCTCCCAGAATATCCTATTCGCCCCGGAGTTCCTTCGTGAGACCAAGGCTCTCTACGATAACCTCTATCCAAGTCGCATCATCGTTGGCCGTCCCGAGGGCGACGAGCGACTTGATAAGGCTGCTCACCAATTCGCAGAACTTCTTCAAGAAGGCGCTTTAAAGCCTGATATAGATACCTTGTTCATGGGTTTAACCGAAGCTGAGGCAGTGAAACTGTTCGCAAATACTTACCTCGCCCTGCGAGTGAGCTACTTTAACGAACTAGACACCTATGCCGAAATGAAGGGGCTTGATACCCAATCTATAATCAACGGCGTGTGCCTTGACCCGCGCATTGGTTCTCACTACAACAATCCCAGCTTCGGTTACGGCGGCTACTGTCTTCCCAAAGACACCAAGCAGTTGCTTGCCAACTATGCCGACGTGCCCGAGAACCTCATTGAGGCAATCGTCGAGAGCAACCGCACCCGTAAAGACTTCATAGCCGACCGTGTGCTGCGCATGGCCGGCTATTATGATTATTATCATCGTGGCGACTACTCGAAAAACGAGGAGCGTGAATGCGTGATAGGCGTTTACCGCCTGACAATGAAGAGCGGCAGCGACAACTTCCGCCAGAGCAGCATCCAAGGCGTGATGAAGCGCATCAAAGCCAAGGGCGCCCGGGTCATCATCTACGAGCCCACCCTCGACGACGGCTCCACCTTCTTCGGCAGCAAAGTCATCAACAACCTCGCCCAATTCAAGCAACAATCCCAAGTCATCCTCGCCAACCGCTACGACCAAAACCTAAACGACGTTAAACAAAAGGTCTACACCCGCGACCTCTTCCAAAAAGATTAATGGTTGAAGAAATTCAGCAACAAGATAGTCAAGAACACCCCGAAACACCTACAAGCAACAAGCGCATTGCAAAGAACGCCTTGATGCTTTACATCAGGATGTTCTTGACGATGATTGTAGGCCTCTACACTTCGCGAGTTGTGCTTGCCACTCTCGGAGTTGAGGACTATGGTATATATGGTGTTGTTGGCGGTGTAGTTGCTATGATGGGCTTCTTGAATGCCTCAATGAGCGGAGCAACAAGTCGGTTCTTGACATTCGAGTTAGGCAGAGGCGATCAAAAAAGACTTGCCGAGACGTTCTCTAGTGCTCTGATAGTACACATCGGCATTGCATTAATAGTTTTCGTCCTTGCTGAGACAGTCGGCTTATGGTTCTTATGTAACAAGCTGGTTATCCCTGCGGGACGTATGAACGCAGCCCACTGGGTTTATCAATGCTCAATCTTGAGTGCAATGCTCGGCATAACCCAGGCGCCCTACAATGCAAGCATCATCGCCCATGAGAAGATGGATGTTTATGCTTATGTCGAGATCCTGAATGTCTCACTCAAACTATTAATTGTTTATCTTCTAGTTATCGGCAACTTTGACAAACTAAAACTATACGCCGTATTAGTTTTAGCTGTGTCAGTGCTAATAATGCTTATATACCGAATTTATTGTATCAGAAAGTTTAAAGAGACACATTTCCATTGGATCTGGAACAAATCAATACTAAAACCACTTTTAACATTTAGCAGTTGGGATCTTTATGGGAATGGATGCGTCGCAATTCGTCAACAAGGAACTAATTTTCTAATAAACATGTTTTTTGGTGTTGTATATAATGCCGCCAGCTCTATAGCAACCACTGCTCAAGGAGTTATCACCAGCTTTGCTGCAGTTGTCATACATGCTTTCAAACCTCAAATTATAAAGAATTATGCAAAAAATGATATTGCTAGAATGCAAATGCTTTCAGGCAACGCCATTAAATTTGTTATAATACTTTTTGGAAGCATCGCTATCCCCTTGATATATGAAATGCCCTATGTCATGGGACTTTGGCTTGGAGAAATTCCAGAAAAAGCAGTTGTTTTTTGTCGATTATTATTGCTATTTATGTTTTTTGCACTTGCAAATAATGTTTTGATCACATGCATTCATGCTACAGGAAATATTAAACGAATAAGCTTAATAACAGGTTCCATTCACTTACTTATTCTTCCAGCTATATATATAGCTTTCTTGGTTGGATTGAAAATTGAATCGGCATATATAATAATATTATTGTCTGGATTTTTTATTGATGTTTCAAATTTATATATCATTAAAAAGCAGATTCCTAAAATGAATATCATTTTTTTAGTTATGAACTGGTGTTGCGGCGTGCTTTTCACTGCCGCTGTATCAATAATTACCTATCTTATATTACTCTCTTTCGATTCATCTTTTCTACGGTTAGTGATTGTCGTTTTCACTCAAGTGTCACTAAGCTGTACGATGGTATATATAGTCATTTTAAATAAATCACAAAAAAAAGAAATACTAAGCATTCTAAAGAAAAAAATAAAATTGTGAAAACACCCAAAGTGTCAATAATAATACCAGTCTATAACGTAGAGCCATGGATTGAGCGCTGCGTTCATTCGCTATTTACCCAAACATTGGATGACATTGAGTACATTTTTGTTGATGATTGCTCACCTGATGATAGTGTTAATATAATGCTAAGAGTATTAAACGAATATCCTCACAGAAAGAATCAAGTTAAAACCATAAGGCATGAACATAATCAAGGTGTTGCAGCAGCACGCATATCAGGTATGAAAGCCGCAACAGGTGAATACATAATACACTGTGATCCTGATGATTGGGTGGAAAAGGCTATGTATCAAGTCATGATGCAGAAGGCAAAAGAATCATCAGCTGATGTAATTATGTGCAATTTTATGATACATCCAGTCAATGGGCAGCCTATTGAACAAAGACTGGCACACTATGACACACCGCAAGACTGTGTAGCAGGTTATTGTCGAAAAGGAGGGTTTTATTATTCTTCATGCAACAAATTAGTGAGAAGATCATTAATTGAAAATTATCAACTTTATCCTCCTGTTGGAATAAGTATCGGTGAGGATGCAAATATGTCCTTGAAATTATTGCATTTTGCAAAAAGCGTGTCATTTTGTGATGATTTTTTGTATCACTATAATTTGTCGAACACTAATTCATTGACCCATCGCCAAGATATACGTGCGAATTTTGAAATGGGAAGAAAGAATACAGATGATATGGTTTCTTTTCTAATGGAGAAGAATCCTAAGAAATATAGAGCCACGGCAAATTTCTTGAAATTTTGCGCAAAAATAAAAATCCTTCGTGCAAATCCTCGTGATATAGATTTTTTCTATGAAACTTATAAGGATTGTAGAAAGGACATCTTCAAATTCACATGTGAGCCACTACGAGCCAGAATTATTCATGCGTGCATGTTATATAATAAGTCTTTTTTAAGGTTTTATCAAAACAAAAAACACTAAATGTTCAATGACAGTAGCATTAAAAGCAAAAAGAGACTGCTGTGGCTGTACTGCATGTGAGACTATTTGTCCGCATGATGCAATAGAAATGCAAGCCGATAGCTTAGGTTTTTTTTATCCCATGGTTGATAGTGAAAAATGCGTTGATTGTGGAATCTGTGAACGTGTGTGTCAATTTAATGATAATTATAATCGCAGTAGTAATGATGGTTCAAAACATGTATATGCTATGCGAAGTAGCAGTTCTGATGATTTGCTGAAGAGTCAGAGCGGAGCTGCGTTTCATTCTATTGCTAAATCACTAATTGCTGATGGGTATTATGTTTGCGGAGCTGGATTTGACAAAGACTTCACCGCAAAGCATAAGATTGTAAACGATATAACTAATTTACAAGAATTACGCGGTTCAAAATATGTTCAGAGTAATCTACAAGGCATATATATTCAGATTAAAAACTTGTTGAATGACAGCGGTAAAGTTTTATTTGCAGGTACTCCATGCCAAGTTTCTGGGCTACTATCTGTATTATCAGAAACTCAGAAACAAAGCCTATTGTCAATAGATATAATCTGTCATAGTGTCCCCTCGCCTCGTGCCTGGCAAATGTATGTAAAGTGGGTTGAAAAAAAATATGATAAAAAAGTTCTGCGTGTCAATTATCGCGACAAGAGATTCGGCTGGAAATCATGCCGAGAGACTTTTTATTTTGATGATGGGAGCGAAATTTCAAGAGACTCGTTTCGCCATTTTATGATGTCTGCCTCTCACTTTGCCACAAGAACTTCTTGTGCTAATTGCCCATTCACAAACATGAAAAGACCAGGAGACATTACGGTTGGTGATTTCTGGGGGTGGGAGAAATTTCATGAAGAGTTTAACGATAATCAGGGTGTAAGTTTAGTTCTTGTAAACTCATCAAAAGGGGAAAAGGTTATCAATGGAATCTTGAGTAAAGTGCTAAGTGTTGAAAGTAACATGGAAGAATGTCACCAACCTCAATTGGAACATCCTATAACAATTGATTTAAATGCACAAAAAAAATTTGTGGATTTAATGGAGATTGGAGACTTTAATAAAATCATGAAAGTGTTTGCCGATGAGGGTATAAAGTACAAGTTGGCAAGATTCAAGAATCGAGTACTAAACAAACTGAACAGATGAAGATAGCACTATTAACTATATGGCACATCGGCAATTATGGAGCAGAAATGCAGGCTTATGCCACTGTTAAAGCCATAAAACAAATAGGACATGAGGTTACCCTTATTGATTTAAGGCTAACAGATGTCTTGCCATCTACACTTAAGATTAAAATTGCCAGTCAAATATCAAAGCACTCAAAATGGAGTAGAAAGCTAAATTCCTTTTGGAATGAGTTTATGGCTGACTCTATACGATATACATCTCTTGGGCAGTTAAGGTCAAATCCTCCTCTAGCCGATGTTTACCTTGTAGGAAGCGACCAAGTGTGGAATCCTGTTTTGACAGAAGGTCTATCAAAGGCCTATTTCCTGGATTTTGGCAACGATGAAACACGACGCGTTTCTTATGCTTCGAGCCTTGGCGTTTCTAAATTTGCAAATCAACAAAAGTTCATTGAAGACTATGGGCCTCTATTAAAACGCTTTAACTATGTTAGCTGCCGAGAAAAAACTGGGGTGAATTTTCTGAAGCATAATTTAGATATCGATGCCGTAAACGTGCTTGACCCGACATTGCTTCATACTGATTATAGTGAGATTACAGGAAATCTGTCAGAAGATGAGACACTTGTCTTTTATCCTGTTAGCCATGATGTTACACATATTGAAGAAATGTCTTGCAAGTTGGCTGCTGAGTTGAACTTGAGATATATAAATGCCAACCACAAGAAGCCCTTATTTAGAAGCATAAAATGGGATGGCTTATCGGTGAACGAATGGCTGAAAACTATCGGTCAAGCTAAATTTGTTGTAACACCGTCCTTTCACGGAGTTGCCTTTAGCATTATTTTTCATCGTCAATTTATTGTAGCTGGAACAAATGCTAAAAGAAGTTCAAGGATAATTGATTTATTAGATGCGTTAGGCTTATCTGATAGAATTTATTCATCTGTAGAGGATGTCATGACAGATAAACCCTGGGAGAAGACAATTGATTATACTCAAGTAGACGCTAAATTAAATATCCTGCGAGACACGTCTTGGAAGTACCTTTTAAACTCACTTAAATAGTTATGCCTAAAGTCTCTGTTATCATTCCTGTGTATAACGCCTCTGAATTTATTGGGCGCTGTTGTCGCTCATTATTTGAGCAGACTTTAGAGGACATGGAGTTTGTCTTTGTGGATGATGGCTCAAATGACAATAGTTTGGAGCTCATAGAGCATATCTTAAAGTCTTATCCCAAACGCAAAAATCAGTCAAAGATTTTAAGGCACTCACCGAATCGTGGTGTCTCGCTCACTAGGCAAGAGGGACTAGAAGCCGCATCCGGAGAATATGTGATTCATTGTGACAGCGACGACTGGATTGAGCCACAGATGTATGAAACTATGTATAATATTGCTCAGCATGAGTTTGCCGATGTTGTGTGCTGTGGTTTTTCTATAGATTACAACAACGGTAATAGCCGGAATGTAACGTTCAATCAAGCTGGTGTGATTTCATCTATTGAATTTAATATAGCGCCACTAACAGGCAGCTTGGTCAATAAGCTTGTACGGCGTTCAATTCTTTTGGATGCTGGTGTTTCATTTCCCCAGTCAATCAATTGGGGCGAAGATTTTTATGTTTCTATATGTGGACTATTGATGGCATCAAAAGTCTATTGTATGCAAGAATGCTTTTATCACTACTGCCAGCAAAGCGATTCCATTACTCATACAATCACGAGAGAGAGAGCTCTGGAGTTGCTAGGAATTGGAAAAGCTATAGAGCATTTCTTGAAGCAGCAGAATCTACTTGATAATTATTTCTTTCAGTTGAATTACTTGAAGTTTCAATTGAAATCGTCATTTCTAAGGCGGAAAGAAATACGAGATTTGAGACTATGGAAGAATACTTACCCAGAATGTCATAATGACATAATGAAATATTCTAACGCGAATTATATAAAAATTGCTGCTTGGTTAATCGCACATAACTTATCTTGTGTTGCAATAGTTATTTTAAAGACTTACGACTTTTATAATAAGTTTAGAATATGACTTTCATTATTCATGCAGATATGGAGCTTTGGGATTTTATGCTTAATGGTCTGAAGGACAGAAAAGATGTTAAAGACTTCCCACTGAATAGATATTGCAATAAATTTCATAGATTTTTAAGATCATATTTTCCTTATTTAGACGTTCCATCCATTTTTATTATTGGAGAAGAGATTAGGCACGAACTCAAAAGCCTTGTACCAGGAGATCGGGTAATTATTAGTGCTTATACTCAGCCTTGCTTGTTTAATGCTATAAGAAAGACAGTAAAAAATGGTGTGAAAATCTGTTTGTGGATGTGGAATCCCATTTCTTCTAACCATATTTTTAAAAATAACATTGAACTATTAAGAAACAAAGGTGTATCACTTCATACATTTGACACAAAAGATTCTGATGATTATTCAATGATTTATCATAACACATTCTATAATATGAATGTGGACACTCACTCAAATGAGATTAAGTATGATTTCTATTTTCTTGGAGCTGCAAAGAAACGTAGAGCTGAGATAGATAAAGTTGAAAAAGAATTGAATAATTATAGATGTCACTTTTTGATACCATCTTCTACCAGTGATTTTATAACTTATAAAAAGAACCTATCAAACATACGAGAGTCTAAATGTATTGTTGAGATTGTTCAACACAAGCAATATGATATTACATTAAGGCCGCTTGAAGCATTAGCTTTTAAAAAGAAATTGTTGACAAATAATTCTCATATTAAACGATATCCATTTTACAACAAACAGAATATATTCATACTTGGAGAAGATAATATGAAATTTATAGGTGATTTTCTTAATTCTCCTTTTGTTGAGATAGAAGAAGATATTGTTAAACAATTTGATGTCAACAATTGGATTGATAGTTTTTAGATATATTTAAAATGAAAGTCGCAAATATAACTTTACACGCTATTGACAATTATGGGTCTGTATTACAGACCTATGCTACTGAATACATATTTCGCATGTTAGGTTGTGAGGTCATTACAATTGACTATGTACGCAAAACAGCAAGAATGGGATTTTTTGATATAATCAAGGCAAAAAATATAGGGTTGAATCTTAAAATAAAAACATTGATCGTTCATCTTTTTTTTAGAGACAAAGACAGGAGAGATAAGTTTAATGACTTCAGAAAGAAACACCTAACTTTAAGCAGAAGATATTACTCTAATGATGAGCTAAAGTCATATTTGCCAGATGCTGACATTTATTGTACAGGAAGCGACCAAACATGGAACACAGTGTGCCAAGGAGGAGTCCCTAAAGCTTTCTTCCTTGATTTTGCACCAGATGAAAAGAAAAAAATATCATTTGCTGCAAGCTTTGGCATAAAAGAATTGCCTGAAAGAGATGTTTTTGAAGTTAAAAATTTATTGAAGAAATATTCAGCAATATCAGTTAGAGAGAAATCTGGAGTTGATATTTTAAAAAATCAACTAAAAATTGATTCGACACTAGTTCTTGATCCAACATTAGCAGTTCCCAGCGAGGTGTGGAATGAATTATGCGCACCTCAAAAATATAAAGAAGATTATTTACTTGCTTATCAACTAAATCGAAGTACAAGATTCACTAAGTTTATGCAAACTTTTGCACAGAACAAAGGATTGAAAATAATCTTGATTCGAGCTAGAAAAGAACGAGGTATAAAAAATTGTAAATGCCTAACATCAGTTAGTCCACAAGAGTGGCTCTCATTGATAAAGAATGCTAAATATGTACTGACAGATTCTTTCCATTGTACCGCTTATTGTATTTTATTTCACAAACCATTTATGAATATTCTTCCGCCAGATTATTCTGATAGAGTTGTAAATATTTTAAACGAAACAAACTTGACAAATAGAATTGTTTTAGACTACAATGATTTTTCTCTTGCGGATAAACCAATAAATTTTAGTGAAATCGACCTCTGGCTTAAATACGAGAGGAATAAAACTTTTAAGTTCTTACAAAAAGCTTTAATGGATGAACATTAATTCAAGTAATGCCATTCGGCCTTGTACTAGTTGTCAAATGTGTGGCGCAGTTTGCCCCAAAAATGCAATTAGTATAAAATTAGACGAAGAAGGATTTTATCGTCCTTCTGTTAATGCAAGTTTATGCATCGATTGCGGACTTTGTGTTTCATATTGCTATAAGTTTGATGAAAATATTGAAAAAACAAATCAAGATGAATTGAATAATTTCATTCATTATGCTGCTTATGCAAACCAAATCTCAATAACCAAAGAAACAACATCTGGAGGCATAGCAGATATTTTAGCGAAACATTTAATTAAATCTGGATTTAAGGTTATTGGAGTTGAATTTGACTGCAAAACTAATAGTGCACAACACAAAGTCGCTAATAATATAGAGGAAACACATGCATTTAGAGGATCAAAATATATTCAGTCTTACGCAGTTTCAGCTTTCCGTTTCTTAGTAAAACAATGCAAAAAAGAAAAGTTTGCTGTATTTGGCCTTCCTTGTCAAATCTATTCTTTAGCAAAATATCTAGAAAAGAATAACCGCAGAAAAAATTGCGTCTTAATTGATTTGTATTGTCATGGATGTCCAAGTATGTTGGTCTGGGAAAAAGTTTCCGACAATGTCAGAAAAAAAATGAACGTGTCGCACTTTGATAAAGTTGTGTTTCGAAGTAAGAAAAAAGGTTGGGGTAAGTTCGTTTTAGAAATTAAAGCGAAGCGAAAAAGCTATTTAAGCACTCCTTTACATAATGAATTCTATGATCTCTTTTTTTCTAACCAGGTTCTTAATGAGAGTTGCATTGACTGCAAACTTCGAAGCACATTGGCTTATACTGATATAAGATTAGGAGATTATTGGGGTCCAATATATAAGAAGAATAAACTTGGTGTTTCTGCTGTTACATTGGTCACAGATAATGGGCAATCATTATTCAATGAAATATCTTCTGAGATCAATTCTTCTGTGAAGCCAATTACATCTTTTCTTCCATATCAGAGTTGGGGTCATAAATATGACTGTAATGAAGAATTGCGTAATACTATTTTTGATGTTCTTAAAAACAAAAACACAAATATAAAAGATGCTGTTTCTATAATAAACAAACGGCAACCAGTCAAAAAGAGAATTAAAGTTTTAATCAAACAATTATTATTTTTGTTTAATATAAACTATTGAAGGTTCTATGTTGGATCCATATCTATATTATCCTTTATATTTATTAGTCATCACTGTGCTTTCATTCTATGTGATGCATACCTACTTAGCATATTCTGTTGATACAAGAATCATTAATACTAAGAAGTTTCCTATTTCATCATTAGTTTTAACAATTGCTCTAATTATCTATATTGGAACACGTCCTTTATCACCTGCTTTTGTTGATATGATGGGATATGATGAATTCTTCTATGCATTTAAAGGACAAGGGTTTGCATTTACATGGCAAACAGACAATATTATATTTGATAATTTATTTTCTTGGTGGCGAGAAACATTTGCTGAACCAACAAGTTTTTATATTATTATAGCTGCGATTTACTTTGGATGCATGTTTTGGTCATGCAAACGAATTTTTCAAGAAGATTGTTTTGCAGCTTTGTTGACTTATCTTGGTGCATTTTCAACTTTTAGCTATGGCACGAATGGTATTAAAGCAGGTGCTGCAGCTTCAGTATTTCTTCTTGCAGTAGCATATCGCGACAAATTATGGCTTTCTATAATCTTAGCTTTTGTTTCTTGGGGATTTCATCATGCAATGCAATTATGTGTAGCAGCTTATTTTCTCGCTTTGATTTTCCCTCGTCCTAAATTATTTGTAATAATCTGGTTTATTTGTTTGTTCCTTTCTTTTTTCAACATTACATATTTTCAAGACTTGTTTTCTGGATTGAGTGATGAGACTGGTCAAAACTATCTTTCAAGTGAAGGAAATGAATGGGGCGGAAAATCTGGATTTCGTTTTGATTTTATCTTATATAGTTCTGCTCCAGTATTAATGGGGATTTATTCATTATTTAAACTTGAGATAAATTCTAAATTTTATAATTTCATTTTTTGTGTTTACATCCTCTGTAATTCTATTTGGATGCTATGTATGTATGTAAATTATACTAATAGAATTGCATATCTCTCTTGGTTCCTTTATCCTTTTGTACTAATATACCCAACACTAAGTCCTCAATGGGAGAATTCACGTTATAGAGCATTTGCATTTGTTATGATTTTACATTTATCATTTACTCTTTTAATGACATTTATATATTATGGCATATCATGGTAATAATTATCGTATTTCAGTGATTATTGGTATTTACAATTGTGCATCAACGCTCATTGAGGCATTGGATTCACTTTATGCACAAACTTATCAAAATTTCAAAATCATCTTATGTGATGATGGTTCGACTGATGAAACATATAATGTCGCAAAAGCTCAGGCAGAACTTCACAACAATATTTTTCTTATCAAAAATGAACAGAATAGAGGTTTGAATTTCACACTTAATCATTGCCTAAAATATGTTGACACAGAATATGTTGCTCGTATGGATGGAGATGACATCTCATTACCTTCACGTTTTGAACAAGAAGTAAATTTTCTTGATGAACATCCAGAGTATGCAGTGGTAAGTGGCCCAATGATATACTTTGACGAGAAAGGAGATTTTAGAACAGGTATTGGTAGAGGTGAAATAAAAAAAAAGGATTTTTTAAATGGTTCTCCAATTTGCCACGCACCAAGTATGGGTCGAACCGCAGCTTTTAAGGCTGTTGGAGGGTATTCGGTTGATGACCGTTTGCTGAGAGTAGAAGATTATCACCTTTGGTTTAAGATGTTTGCTGCTGGCTACAAACTCTTCTCATTGAGAGCTCCTATCTACAAAATGCGTGACGACCGTAACGCCACTGTGCGACGAAATTGGAAAAACCGTCGTAACGAGGCTTATGTAAAGCATATAGGATTTAAGATGATTGGGATACCATGGTATTACCAAATTTATTGTCTCCGTCCCATATTAATATATTTAATGCCGAGTTTTATCTATAACTTTTTTCACAAACAATGATGATAAAATTATTACGAATATCAACAATCCCAGCTTCATTAAATACATTTTGTAAAGGGCTACTCAAAGAGCTGTCGCAGGAAGGTTATGAGGTGGTGGCTGTGTCATCGCCAGGTGAGGCATTGAATGAACTTGCTGAGCGCGAAGGAGTTCGCGCTATCGAGGTGCCGATGGAGCGACACATATCACCTTTTAAAGATTTGAAGTCATTGTGGCATATGTGGCGAGTAATGCGTCGTGAGAAACCCGACATGGTTCACTCAATGACACCAAAGGCAGGCTTGGTTAGCATGATAGCCGCAAAGATGGCCGGAGTACCTATCAGAATTCATACTTTCACTGGCCTTGTGTTTCCAACTTCAACGGGGCTGAAACGTCGCATACTCATGTTTACCGACTGGCTAACTTGCGCTTGCGCAACTCATGTCATCCCTGAGGGAGAAGGCGTGAAAGCCGACTTGCTGAATAATAAGATAACAAAGAAAGAC
>AUXO014814363.1_pt1 | contig 12466 bp, 7 predicted proteins | sample 768731 | NCBI WGS metagenome assembly AUXO01 (sample SAMN02715735, study PRJNA202380) | gut metagenome | biome: sheep rumen | host: Ovis aries | place: New Zealand: Palmerston North | reverse complement strand
GCAATAATTTGCTTAAACTCTTTGAGCATTCTTTCTTTTGATACTTCAGAAAAGTCTAAGTCTTCGCAAGCTCTTTTGATTTCTTCTGTATCGTAAGCTGCTGTAAAACCAGTCTTTGCCAAAAAGCGAACAAACCTAAATGCGCGTAAAGGGTCTTCTTCCAAACGTTCTTTTGGATTGCCTACAAAACGCAGTGCTTTCTGCTCAATGTCTTTTTGACCTCCAAAAGGGTCAATGATGTTTCCATCTTTATCTTCGTACATTGCATTGATTGTAAAATCGCGTCTTGAAGCATCTTCAACGAGATCTGTAGTAAACCCAATTACAGGGTGTCGACCTTTTGTTTCGTCTTTTCTAAAAGTTGCAATTTCAATTTCTTCTAATTTACCGTTGATCTCAATTAAAGGTATTGTAACCCCAAATTGTTCAGCGTTTTTAGAAACGTTTGAGAATTTTGTAAAAATAGAATGAAGATCTTTAGGGGTGAGGGAACCTGCTAAATCCAAATCATGAGGTTCCTTGCCTAAGAGTTCATCTCTAACACAACCGCCAACGAAAAATATCTTGAAACCCTTTTCTTCAATCGGTTTCATCACTTTCTCTATAATTTGTTTTTTCAATTCACTCCTCCTCACTGCAAGCCGAATCATAACCCTCTTCATAACCGCACTGACTGATTTCATCAAAAAGCTGCGTAGCTATTTGTTTCAAATCAACATCTGAAGTGTTCAGGTTTATTACGGTTAAATTTTCAACCACCCAATTTATCCACTCTTTTCGATTTTCTTGGGTTTGCATTCCGTATCTAATGTCAATTTTTGGCGACTTTGTCAACTTCATTTTTTCAAACTCCTTTGCTAAAAACATAACTGCCACTAGCCTTAACAATCAAGCCTTTTTCAATTGACTGCTTTACAAGCTGTCTTGCGTAAACTGGCATTTTCTTTTTTGCGATTGCCATCTGTTTTTCTGAAAGATGAAAACCCTTCAAAAGATACTGTGCAAAGCTTGAAAGAATACGCGCATCGCAAGCACGAAAACCAACCAAGTTGTAGTAACGAGTATCTTTTGAAGACTGCTCATCTTTCGTCTGATATTCATAAATACGAAGTATCCCTTTTTCAATCTGAGCTTGATTTGTTGCAAGCTGCGTTTTAAGCAACTCAATGATTTGATTTCTGCTTGTGAATTTCATATATTTGTACCTCTCGCTTATAATATAGGGACTATTGATAAAAAATTCAACTTATTTTTTATGAAAATTCAATTCAATTTGCTGCGCGAATTTTTATTCAATTTTTTCAATTCAATAAAAATTTGATTTGCTGCAATTCAATTCAAAAACTTTTTTGTTTCATTTATATACAAAAAATTTTTGATTTTTTGAAAAATTTTTTGTTGCATTTACAAAATAACACCCTATATTATAAAGCAGAGGTACACGTAGATGAAACTTGAGAAACTTAAATCAGTCGAAATAAACGCGATTGAAAAGCCGGCACAAATTGCAGTGCCGCCTTTCGCAGATCAGTCAAAGCTTCGCGACCGTATTTTCGGAGCTCTTTGCAGAATCAACCCAGAGCTCCCTTGTATGGAGGATGAAACATTTTTGAAGCGCGTTTTTGTTTGCATTAAAGCTGCAAATAATGACAAAGATGAAATGATGTATCAGCCTCAACAGGGTGTTTCATATGTTAAATATATGAAAGAAAATTCAGTCGTTCAAAAGTGGCGCAAATGGTACTCTGACGAAAAAGAGCGCAAAGCTGAATATCGTAAAGCTCACAAAGATGAACTCAAAAAAGAGAGTGATGAGCGCAAAGCAAAGTACGGTGTTTGTAAAGTTAACGGCGAAGAAGATACACTTGCAACTGGGTGGGCTTTGGAGTCAGAAGGCATTTTCTTTGGCAGAGGCGACTCCCCTGCAAATGGTTATTGGAAAGTTGCAACTCAACCTGAAGATGTTACTGTAAACACAAACGGTAAAAAGCCAATTCTCATTGAAAATCAGCTTGACGGCTCACATATTGAAAAAAGCTTCAACTGGAATGTACAGTGGGATCCTGATTTTCACGGAGCTGCAAAATACAAAATCAACATTGGCGTACCTAACGCAAACGGTAAACTCACAAAAGTGAAAAAATCGTCAATGAAAATCTTGATGTTCTCTTCAGTAAAGAAAGAGGGTCAAGAGAAAAAGTACAATGCAGGTGCAACTCTCGGTGTTGCTTATGAAAAAATCATTACAAAAGTGACAAAAGATTTGTCAACACTCAACATTGACAAAGCTGGCACTGCAATCGCTGTTTTCTTTCTTTTCGAAAAAGGCATTCGTATAGGTAACAAAGAAGCTACTGAAAACGGTACAAAAGGCTTGCTCTCACTCGTTTGGGGTAAAGATGTAAAGCGCAAAAACAACAAAATCAAATTCGATTTTTACGGTAAAGATTCAGTTCGTGATACTTCAGAAATTGAAACTGAATTTGCTGAAAAAATCGAAAAACATTGGCTCAAATTCAATCAGTTGAATACTTCAAAAAACGCAATCAAAGAGTACATTGCACAGATTGTACCTGAGCTTGACGGAGTTTTTACACCGAAACTTGCGCGTACAGCTGTTGCAGCTTATACAGCTCAAAAAGCGCTTGATGAAGTTACAGCTGAATTGAAAGTAACAAAAGATTCGCCGCTCGCTTTGAAAAAGCTCGCAATCGATGAAGCTACAATGCGTGTTGCAAAACGTTTGAATCATCAGCGCGGTGTAAATAAAGCTGCTGAAGAAAAACGCAAAGCAAAGTTCGCTGAATCTGAAGTAAAGCTTGATGAGCGCAAAGCAAAAGTTAGAGAGCAAATTGCAAAGAAAACTGCGAAAATTGAAGAGCTCAAGAAAAAGGGCGATAAAGAAAAAATCAAAACTTTGAAAGAGCAAATCAAAACTGCAAAAGCAAAACTCGAAACAGCTGAAATGAGTCTTGAAGCAAAATCACGCAATGCAAACTTCGTTTCAACTACTGCAAAAAATAGTTATATTGATCCTGAAATTATTATTCGATTTTGTGAAAAAATCAAGCTCCCTATCGAAAAAGTTTACAGCAAAGCTCAGCTGAAAAACTTCGATTTCGCGCTTTAATCAAAATAATGTACGTACAGCGAACATGTGCGTACATTTTTTATTTTTTGAACACTTAATTAAAAATCAATCGCAATATTTATGCATTGTATACATACATGTTTATTGAAAATCACATAATATGTGCATATCAATGAATCAATCAAAATATTGCGCGTGTAATTTGAATATCATGCGTTAAATCATCATATATTGCGTTATATGTGCGTATATCAATTAAATAATGTGTTAATTCAAATAATCGATTAAATATCACAACAAATCATTAAATATTGCAATCAATCATCATATATTTCACGTTTAATCGCAATTTAATGTTCATAATATATCAATCACAAAATATAATGCATTTTACGCGCATATGCGTTAATTTAATATGAGCTTACATCTCATATCAATGAATACGCGCGTTTAATCAAAGCTTGTGTCAATTGAAACATTTTTGAGCGCAATACCTGTATTTTCTGCAATGCCTACTCTTACATAAATATCTTTTACAGCTGTTGGTTTTCTACCAAATGAAACGCGCCATCTGTTTACTGTACTTTTACCAGGGTAACCTACAGCTGAGCCTTTACTAAAATCAGATATAAAAAACGCTGAAGTAATAGGCTGATTTGCATCTAATAAAACTGTATGAGGTTCTTCATCTGAAGTTGTACAAACTTGTAAAATAATATCTTTTAATGTACCGTCATTTTCATTTCGTTCAGGCGCTGAAGCCCAATCAAAATCAATAAAGAAACCGCAGAGATCATATATTTTTTCAAAACTTCGTTTGAATGTAACAAAACGATATTCTTTATTTTCTTTTGTAATTTGACCTTTATCTATGAATGACTCTGAATATTTATATTCTTCAAGCCCTGGCTGCATTAAAACAATTTTGCTTACATATTTTTCTTTTTCAGGCCATCTAAATGCGGGTACTCTTTCATTCTCCCACATCAGCTCTTTATAATAATCTGTTGATTTATTGTTTACGTAATTTCCTCCAAAACCCCTTGCATCATCTTTATTAAAATCAGGGTAAAGACCGTAACCGCTTTCTACAATTTCAGGAGGCAATTCATTGTAAATGCGTATATTGCGTAAAAACAAAACAGTTGACCAAGGCGATGTAACCCCAAAATTTGTTACACGAGCTTCAACTTTTATATTTGCATCTTTTAGAGGTTGACTTGTCAAAACTTTCATATTGAATTTTACTTTCAAATCATAAACTCCAAGTTCTGCATCTGTACATGTTAAGATTTTACTATACATTTCAGGCTCTAAAGGCTCATCCCCATAAAACCCTCTTAATTCAACTTTTGCATCTAAATCAATCGCATTATATTTTGTAAAATTTTCAACGTTAAACGCAGAAACTATATTTACGCCTTTTGGTATAAAAGAATGACCAGCTGTTTTATTGTCACTCATCAATCCATTGATTGTGCTCAAGTTTGTATCTTTTTCTTCAGCAAAATCAATTTTATATTCATTCATTTTATAGAAAACTTTTTCGCTGAATTCAAATGAGTCTGTATCCCCTTCAAAAATCTCAGCTGGCTCTGTTACTTGAGGTGTTTTCTTTAAATTATATTGGCTGAATTTTATTGTATGTGTTGTTTCTAAACCGCTTTTACCTAAAGGTATTTGACCGGTAATTTCTGCACCATCCATTACAGTTGGAGCTCTAAAACCCATTCTGTATTTTTCATAAGGGTCAAAACGCTCAATATTGCATTTTTCTGTAATATTTTTATTGCCGTCAAAAACATCAATGTCACTCTTTGTACCACAATAAAAACAATGTTCCAAAGGTAATTGATCATGAATGCCCTCTTGCTTGAAAGATACAAAACCTTTATCAGAATCCCACACTACTTTTGGTTTGTTTTTAAGAAAATCATCTAACTCACCCTCATCAATCTCTATATACTCTTTTTGTTTTGCGGTTGTTTTTTCTTCATCAAGTACAACTTTTATAGTGCGTATTGAATTTGGATGATCAGGTGAAAGCTTTAATAAAGATTCATTTATTAAACGTATTGCTTCTGCAAGTGAGAGATAAGAAAGTTTTAATAAACCTGTACCTCCATCATCAATTGACCACTCAGGGTTTTCTCCTCCTGAAACAACAGCTAATTGAGGTAATCTGCTATATACAGGATCTAAATATGCACGGTCAAGTTTTTGCCAAGGGTTTTCAATTCCGTTTATTTGTATATATGATGCAGACTTTACTTTTAATTTTCTGTTATCTGTTAATCTTTGTCCAACTTCAATTCCTAAAATACTTGTTAAGATGTCATTATCTATATCTATGACAACTCCCTCTTTATTAATTGTAAAGCCACCTAAAAATCCGTGAGGTAAATCTATTATTTCATCTGAATCTTCGTCTGAATCATCATCTGAATCATCTGTTGTATATATTTTCTTTGCAGGCTTATTATTTGTTACTGTAAAATCAAAATCCCCATTTGACTCAATTTCTAAATCATTTGAAAGGAATTTTACCGGCTTTGTAAAATCAATTCTTCTTGTATGCCCTCCCGAGAAAATTATCCAGTCGCCCGCAGTCCATTCAACTTCATCTTTTGAGTATTGAGGTTTTACAGGATCATCTTCTGCATGAGATGAACTTACAATAAAAAACCATCCATTTTGTAAATCTGTATATTCATCATCTGAACCAAATTGAGTATTTACATCTGCAAAAGTTGGATATTCTCCTTCACTATCCTCAAAAGACCACATTCCAACAAATTCCAAACCTCCGTGAGCAACAGAGTCCGGTAATTGATCAATCGGCACTTTACCGTTTTTTAAATCAGCTTTTGCCCAATATAAATCAATTACAGCTTCTTCAACGTTTTTCGGTTTTTCAGTTCCTAAAACTGTATCCCCGTGCTCTCCATATACTTTTTCAATTTGCGTTTTTATTGCATCAGGGTCTTTTAATTTAATCTCATCACTTGTAAAAAACCTGCATTGCAATTCGCCGTTTTTATTTATGAAAATTGTATACTCTAAAGTATCAAGTAATAAATTGATTTCATTCTTTTCTTTATCATACCAAAACGGTTTTGGGGTTTTCGCATATACTCTTTGTTTGAATGAAGTATAAAATGGAATTGTAACTTCATCAGGGTAAACAGGCCGCCTAATTGCATCTGAGAATTTTGTTACATAAGAACTATCAATTTTTATATATTCCGGCAAGTTCTTTACATAATTTATTGCTGTTGTATTTATAATTGAATCTTCATCAGAATTCGTTGCGTTTAATGTTCTTATTGTACAACTACTTAAATTGAATTTTCCTCCATCTGTATTAAATTCATTTATAAAAGAACTATATGCATCTGTTTTACCTTCAGAACTTAATTCCCCTGAAATTGAAGAATTCATTACAGCAACAGACCCTTTATTTGTTACTTTCAAATTTATAATGTTACAGCCTTCAATTATCTCATTGCCGTCTACTTCCAAATCTTCAAATTTACTTGAAAGAATCGTTGCCGAAATTTCCCCATTTTTTACAACAACTTTTGTATTTATAAAGTCGCACATTTTTAATGCAACAAAATCTTCAATTAAAATATCACTGTCGACAAAAGTTAATTTTTCCAAACAAGAGTCTTTTGTCAAAATCAATTTTGCATTTTTAATTATTGTCTTTTTGCGACTTTCTCCTTCAAGTAAAATATTTTCAGGAATTCTATATTCAGTATTTGTATCTAAATATTCCCCTGAACGTAAATATAGATGATCACCAGTCTTTGCATTCAAAGCATCTCTAAAAAAGCTTTTTTCTTTATTATAAACTACATAATCAGAACTGCGAATATTTACAGATGTATCATTTGCAGCAATTACAAAATCAACTGTTCTTGGCCCGTAATATTGAGGTGTAATATGATCTGAATATGAATTAAAAGATTCCAATTTTAAGTGAGGAGGAAGTTTAATCATATCAACAAAAACAGGTACCTTCAAATCAATATGTTTTTCTTCTCTTGGGTAATATAATTCAAAATCTAAAGTTTTGTTGTCTTTGACTAAAAGTGCGGCTGAAATATCATTGGATTCTCTTATCTTTACTTCATAATCACCTGGCAATCCCTGTACAATTAAAAAACCCTCTTCAGTATCTACTTTTGAAATGTTTGTTTTTGGCAAGCCTGTTTCATCACTAAAATCATTTACAACTTGAATTTTAACCGAAGTACTTTTTACTGTTTCACTTACAAATAAAACTTTCAACCCGTTTTCAGCATCACCTGTTTTATGAGAAAGCAAATATGCAACTTGATTATTGCTGTTATCATCAAAACCTTTTAATGGGTCTAAAGTGTTGCTATCTATTGCATTTGAAAGAATATTATATTGAAGTGCAATACCCTGGGAATTATCATTACCTCCAAATCTATAATTCTTAAAGAAACCCTTTTCGATAGAATCTAATCTTGAATCTACTTTTTCAGTAAAAGTTGTAACGGGGTTTCCTTTATTAAAAATAACATCTTTTACATCTAAAGAAACAACTTCAATATAGTGTCTTTCGCCTACAGGTCCAATATATTGATAAAAAGAAAGAGTTGGAGGATTTTCCGCGTTTATACCTTCAGGTACTCCATTATTAAAAGTCAACAAACTTGAATTTGTATCTACAATCCAATCATTCATTCCAAAAGGAATTACATTTCCGTTAGAGTCTTTTAATTCATAATTGTATAAACCCGTATCACTATAATCAAAAGGAATAATATTTTTTATTTGATTCCCTTCTTCATCCAAAATAACAAAAGCATGATTGCAGTTCGGCGAAATTGCTGAAAGTTTTAAATCTGTTATTTTTCTTAAAATTGGCAGACTTTTGAAAGAGCTTTCTTCATAAAAAAGAGTATCATTTGTTGTATCTAATGAGCTAACTTCTTCATAAAATTTATCACCCTTTTTTATCGGGAGTAAATCTCCATAGGTTAAAACAGAATTCGTTGAAATATTATTAAACGCATGATATAATTCTTCAAAAGTTTCCCTTTTTGAATGTGTCGATCCAAATCCTTTATAATTTTTCCAAAGTGTACTTGTTTTATCAATATCTGTAAGCATGTAAAAATTAGTTTCGTTTTTTTGAATGTATCACGAGTTAGAAAAACATGTTATACATTAAAACAGCGCTAAGGCTTTATAAAATAAAGAAATGGAAATGAATGTACAACGAGTTAGGATTATTAAACTCTTTTAAAAACCTTTTCAAAATTTTAAAATATAATATAAAAACCAGTAACTCGTGATACATTTAATTCTTTTAACCTTCTATATTATACGTAAGGCAGAGGAGAAATTACTCTGCTTTTTTATTGCTCAATTAAATGTACGACGAGTTTCAATAACATATGATACATTAAAAGCCGGCTAAAGCCTTATAAAATAAAGAAAAGAGAGATAAATGTATCACGAGTTATCTTTTTTAAAATCTTTTAAAAAGTTTTTTGATTTTTTAAATATATAATTGAAAAACTCTAACATGTGATACATTTATTTTCTCTAATGTATGACGAGTTGATAAAAATATGATACATTAAAAAGGTGTTAAGGTGTTATAGAATAAAGAAATAGAATTAAATGTACAACGAGATAGGTTTTTAAAACTTTTTAAAAAAGTTTTCTAAAATTTTAAAATATAATATAAAACCTCTTATCTCGTTGTACATTCACTTTTTTATTTCTTTTGAGAAGCTATAAAAATTAAATGTATAACAGGTTATGATAACTCGTTATACATTAAAATTGAGGTAAAGTCTTACAAAATAAGGAAATGCGAATAAATGTATCACGAGTTAACTTTTATAAACTTTTTTAAAAACTTTTTCTAAATTTTAAAATATAAATAGAAACCCTCTAACTCGTTATACATTCAATTCTTTTATTCTTTTTGAGGGTAAATGTATATATATATTATATATAATAACCCCCTCTTTTTTTTATCTTTTATATAATACAAATCCTAACCTAAAAATTGATAAATTAAAAAGCTGAATGTATGACGAGATAGGATTTTTAATCTTTTTTAAAAAGGTTTTTGAAATTTTAAAATATAAATAAAAACCCCTAACATGTTATACATTCATTTCTTTTGATTTCAATGTATAACAAGTTATAGTAACATATGATACAATAAAAGAGAGATAACCCTTTATAAAATAAGGGAATAAAGTTAAATGTACAACGAGTTATGTTTTATAAACATTTTTAAAAAGTTTTTTAATTTTTTAAAATATAATATAAACCCGACTAACTCGTTATACATTCATTTCTTTTTGATTCTTTAGGGCTTCAATCTCTTCAATCCTCTATATTTTTTCTATATGGATTTTAGGCAAGATCAAATTCTTTTAGAAAAGAGTCCAAGTTTGATTCAATATTTTGAAAATCAAATCAATCTCATTAAAAGCGAAGAAATTAAACAACTTTTGATTTCTTTTTTGGGGAATATTCCAAAATATAAAATGGAAAAACCAACTTCAGGCTCCGGAAAATATCATCCGTTTTGGCAAAATGATTATGCAGGAAATGGAATACATACAAAAAATGTGATAAAAATACTTCAAGTTTTTGAAAGAGCTTTTCCTAATCTAAGATGGGATGAAATATATTGCGCGGCGATTCTACATGATATTGAAAAATGGGAAAATTCAGAAATTGATCATACAACAAATAAACACCCGAAATTAGCTGCAGAAAAATTCAAAACTTTTTGCAAAGAGAAAAAAATTCCAAAAAAGTTTTATAAATTCGTTTGTCATTTAATTATGTGGCATGATGGGCGTTTTAATTTCACTTATGCAGACAAAGAAAAAATCAAGGCAAATTATACAAAAGGACTCAAAAAGAAAATGAAATATACAGAGGCTTTTATACTTCATTCGGCTGATATGATTTCGAGTTCTAGAGATTTATGGGAGTCCTATATTTAAGAGAAAAAGGAGACTGTATGAAATTTGAAATAGAAAATAAATCCTTGAGAGATTCAAATATTTCTTTCAAAATCGAATTTGAAGTAGATGATACAATGTACAACCAGGCAGTAAATGCAACTTCAAAAATCGCAGACAAAACAATTACAACAAATGATGTAAAAGATTGGATAAATCAAGCGTTAAGGGGAAATATTCAGATTCAGGTTTTCGAAAAAGAAAATGAAGATCCCGTTGGACTGTTTATAATTTCTCCGAAGTTTTTCAGAGAGGAAATAAAAGCGAGAATTCTCTTTACAAAAGGAGAACTTGCAAGAACAATTATTTCTGAAATTGAAATTGCGGTTGCAAAAAGAATTTCAGCAGACGCAAAAAAGATCAATCCTGAAGTTAAAAAAGAATCTCCAAAAGAGGAAAACCCAATTCCAGATAAATTCTCAAGAGAAATTGAGCTTGAAGGTGGAACATTTTCTTTGAAAATCCACTGCCTTTTGGAAATTGATAAAAACAAATGGGCAAATCATTATAATGAATCAAGAGCTTTGTTTGAGGAAAATCCTTTAAATCTTTTGGCAGCAATTATTCATAATTCCACTTATAATTTCCATTATAAAGGAATTGGAACTGAAATCAATTTGAAGAGAGTTTTTAATAACGTTTTTGTGAATCAGATTTGTTCTTCAGTAGATGTTTTGCCAGTATCTTCAGAAGCAATTAAAGATGCTTTGAATGATATGCAAGAAAGCATTCTTGATGAAATTGAGGGATTTTTGCCTGAGAAAGAAGAAGTTATAAAATTCAAACCTTTTGAAATGGAACAAGGTGCTCTTCGTTTTACTTTTTACAATATAAATTTGAATGCAAAAGTTTTGAAAAACAAAGAAAACAAGACAATACTTCAACTTTTGGATGAAGGCCTTTTAAAGTATGCAGAAGTAAACATGCAGGATTTTTGGAGTGGTAAATATTCAAAACAGTTGGTTTTGAAAAACATTGACGGTCCAACTTTTGCAAAAACTTTTAGAAACATTTTGAGTTATTATGAATTGGATACTCAGGAATTTATAAACAAATTCGGAGAGGTATTTGGAGTAAAAGCAGAAAAACCTCAAAATAAAGTAAAATTCCTTTTGGAAAAGATGGCAGAAAATAGGCATAAACCTTTGTTTTTTCAGTTTTACAATGAACTTAAAAAAGAACTTAATTTGAACGAGGATTAAAATTATATGATGATTGTTTATGAATGCCCAAAATGCAAAAGCAAAAGGGTACTCTCAAGTATACAAGAAAAGGTTTTATGTAAAAAATGCGAATCTGAAATGTCTTTGAAAAAAGACAATATACATTCAGATTCCTTAACTACAGAAGAATCCCGCTTTATAGCAGATGAAGCAATGTATAATACTTTGGGAGATAGAACAACAGGTTTGTTTAGAAGTCATTAGAAAAAACACAAGCCCTGAACTAAATTAAGATATGTACAGAATAGAAGATATTTTGGAAGTATCGAAAATACAAAGACAGGGCTTTGATAATTTTACAAAAGTACACACAGATACAAAGGGAAACGCAACTGTAACCGAGTATGAAATTTTAACAGAAAAGAATATTCCAACTTCTTTTAAAACTGCGTCTCAACTCGGATATATTGCAAGAAACGAAGTAAAGAACGAAGATATACCGGAACAATCAGCGAGTACATTAGGTACAATGATGTCTCCTCCAAGCGATAGGTATACTACAATAATAACTGAAGAAGGTCAGGATGTTGCTGACCAAATAAGTAATCTCGCGACAAAACAATTCATTCAACAATTTTATGAAACATATATGGTACCTGTTGGACAAATGGATGTTTACAATCGTCTTGGAACAATTTCAGGAGTAATTGAAGATATTCACATGCTTTATCCAAAAGGCCTTCCTGGATTGATTGGGTCTGATTTAAGAGGATCCTGGCGTACAAATTTAAATTACGAATTCAAAGTAAACGAAGGCGTAAAAAATTCAAAAGGAAACGATATTCAATATAAATACAGTTCTCTTTCCTTTCCTCCTTTTATTTCCCATGAAGTTGCGGATGCAGCTGATTTTGGATTAGATGATGCAGAAGGAAATCAAGCACATGGTGAATTTGATATGGAAAATATTCTGTACAAAAGAAATGTTGGTACATATAGATTCCCTGCATTCAAACAAGTAAATGATAATATAAGAATTTTACAATATTTTTTAAATAGATGTTTTGGGATTGAATCAACATATTTAAGTGAATGGGATTTGTCAATGTATATGCAGGAAGGACTTTGTTCTTTTACTGAATATAAAAGCGATGATGGAAAAGAAACTTTGAGAGTTC
>AUXO013334413.1_pt1 | contig 12467 bp, 8 predicted proteins | sample 768731 | NCBI WGS metagenome assembly AUXO01 (sample SAMN02715735, study PRJNA202380) | gut metagenome | biome: sheep rumen | host: Ovis aries | place: New Zealand: Palmerston North | reverse complement strand
AAGAAAAAAAGAATAACAGGATACGCCTAAAGTTGCAGGCTAACTTTACGCAGACCGTCTGCCTATGGCATCCGGAACAGGGAGTGCCCTATGACCCCCAGTGTACAGAAAAATTGGCAAAAAGAAAGAGCGACGTCATTTCGGCGTCACCCTTTATCTCTTACGGCGTCATTTTGACGTCATTTCAAAATCAATCTCTCAGAATAGTTGGGAACATCTATCTCTAATTCTTCAAACCTAAACTCTTTGATCAAAGAAAAAATATTAGCTAAGTATATTTTTACATCTTTTCTATAAGGCTTTGGATCTGCTATCAAAACCGAATGCAGCTCTTTTGATAATCCTCCAAAAAACATATTATTTTCATTCTTCCGTAAAACATTAGTTAGCCAAATATATAGATTTGATCTTCGGAACAGCTCCTTAAAAGTCTCAACATCCCCATCATACTGGTAGTCAAGAAATGAGATATATTCTCCCACATCATAATGGTTTGCATTCGGTAATTCATTTGAAAACAAACAATCTACCTTTCTCACAAACATATCCATAATAGACGTGTCCCAATTTACCTTAGTTCCAGAACCGGCATTTTCCTTTGCAGCCTCATACTGGACTCTTAGTTTTTCAATGAGCTCCTTGTCCACCGTAATTGCATCTCGATATATTCCACGAATTTTGTCGAGATCATCTTCTTCGATTTCTTCTAATGAACCCATCTCCAAATTTTCATTCCTGCCAAGCCCTAAACCGCTTCCGGTTGCATTTGCACTTGATGTAATCATTCTTTTATCATCAACGATATATGTCTTAGCATGCAAGTCGAACCGAATATAAGGTTTCCACCCATTATTAAGAGCATAGTTCAAAACCTCAAAATCAGTTGCTCCTTTTATCAAATCATCAAGCCGAAATCTGACCATGAGTTTTTTTTCAGCCACTCCATCAGCAATATAGCCATTCAAGTATTCCAAAGTCTTCAGTTTAGAGAAAGCTGTAATTATTTGAACGGAGTCTGTTGCATTTTGTAACTCCGCGACCAATGCCGCCAATATTTCATTTGTTAAAAGAACCGACATGGCATCCTACTCCTTTTTTGCAAAATTCTGCTGAGCATTTATATATCTACGAAGTTTCTCATTCCAAACAGCAATTAGATTGTCATTTTCCTCTGACTGAGATCCATTCGTATCGTCAACAGCTTTTACTAATGACGCAATCAACAGTTCGAATGCAACCTTGGTCTCATTATCATTAAAAATGTGCTCCAATGTAGTTTTATAAAAAATATGATCCATATTTAAGACAACCTTACAGTTACCAAATTCAAAGCTGTAGTCAAACAATCCCGTAGTTCTACCAAGGTTTTTATGTCTTATATTTACCTTGTTATTCATGTATGATGCAACTTCATCTTCTGATGGATCCTCAACCCCTTGTTCAATCAATTCTTCTCTGTTCTTTTGGGTCAATGTCTCTATAGGAGTATTCTGCTTAGCAGACTCTGTAGCGCTATCAGTTACTGGTTCATCCTCTTCCTCCGCTGTATTTATTATTTCTGCTGCTGGAGAAATGACCTCTTGTGCCGTTCTAGCGCCTTCTCTTGTTGCCTTATTTGCACTGTACATCGAACTGATTGTGGAATGTATAAAATTGTATAACTGAATCCAAACAGGCTTTACTTCTTCATCAATGAAATCCTCTTCATCAACTCGGAACAGTTCAACATGCTGTTTATTATTTGCTACTCCAAAGGCCTCATCCAAAATTGGATCGAACCTTATCTCGCAGCCCCACCATCTATGTTGTGGTTGATCGATATTCTCATAAAAATCAAATTGGCCAAAATCAATTTCTCTATTTGCCCTGACAATTGATATACCCTCTAACTTTTTAACATGCTTACCCAATCCGGTTTTTCCCGGATCTCCTGCGATTGCTGTCTTATCATAAAAAATGTTTCTTACTTTAGAAAACTTAACAACCACATTGTGTTCCTTAATCTCCTTAGTTTCTGGATCAAGATATTTTATAGGTACACTAAATACACCATCTGGATGGTCATCATCTCCATATGGTTCAAATACTGGTTCTGTACAATTGATGTTTTTTCTAGGTGAGATACTCCCTGGATTATCAGGGTTTCCTAAAACATAGTTGTTTGGCATTAGCATTAATGGATCATTCTGGATAATATCATAAGAAAAATCTGGATTTTCATGATGTATTAACCTAATTGCACTTGTCCCTTCACCAATAAAATATCTAAATTTCTGTCCAAGCGTAAAATCCAACCTATTAAAAAGGAAATTCACAGTTTTAGGAATCACACGATCACATTCCTTCCAAATAACAAACGTTCCATGATCTTTAAATTTTATATTCCTTGTTGATCCATCATCATTTAAAACATTATAGTCAAGATATTTCTTATACTTATCTGGAATTGTCGCTGCAATTGGATCTTCAATAACTGTTTGCTCCCCATCTCGCACCATATTTATGTTCAAGAATACTTTTTTACAGTTTTCATAACCATTTTGCCAAGAGTACACCTCTACATAAGGACATGCATATAATGAAGCCTGAGGCAATCCTACTCCAAAACGTCCCATTCCTTTTCTATCGCCTCTTGTAGAGACACCAATTCCCAAACACCCCTCAAGCTCACTAACAGTCATTCCTGTACCATCGTCCAAGAAACAAACCTCTGAAATATTATTTCTTCCAGTCTTGGTGTTATACTCCTCGGAAACTATCACAAATACATTTTTTGCCTCTGCCTGAACAGAATTATCAATAATCTCCGACATTGCACATTCAATGTTCTTGTAGCCGGTGTTTCTTAGAGCATCGCCCATTGTCTTAATTTCAAAAATGTCCTGTGCCATTGCTAAATCCTCCTACTATTGGTTCCAGTAATTTGCAAAATGTGAAAAAGCCATGTTTTCGTTAAACTGTTTTAAATTATCTTTTACATCTATCAATAGGCATTCTTCATTTCCGCCCATCTGTGGTCCTCTAAGTCCTCTTCCCAGCATTTGACTGTATAACACAACTGATTGTGTGGGTCTCGCTATAAACACACATTCTATATTAGTTGCATCAAAGCCAGTAGTTAGTACTTCATAGTTTATCAAGATATTCAGATCATCTTCTCGATCCTTAAATTTCTTTATTGACTCAGCTCTTTCTTTAGGCGACATATTTCCTATTACTAACGCATTAGGAATATCCTCCAAAGTAAGCATTGCTGACAATAATTGACCATGCTGAACAGAGCACGCAAAAACAATAGTTGGAATCTTATCTCTGTTCAGTTCTCGCAAGCGTTGCATTATTCTAAGGTTTCGACTCTTATTTTTTCCTATCTTTTCAAGTACTGTCTTAGAAAAATCGTCATATCCATTTGCAGTTGCAACAATACGAATCTTGTTTATCTCTGCATCAGATAGTCCTTCCTCATATACCAATTCTTCTTTTTTTATTTTTGAAAGGACTCCCCTGTTCTGAAAATAACGAATAACATCTTTTTCAGCAGGTGTATTTATTGCCTCCTGTGCCGACATATTCACTGCATTCATCAGCTTAGTATCTATTTCAATGATTTTGTTGCCAAACATTGACACAAGCAATTGATTGTCAAAGCTATCTTCCGTAGTTTTTCCCGGTGTAGCTGATAGTCCCATTAGTGCGCGATCCTCACTGTTTTCGGATCTGACCATAAACTTCTCAACCACTTGTCTGGTTTCCGGTGCAGATGCTTTATGCGCTTCATCATAAACAATCAGTCTAGCGTTACTGATCAGTTTATTTAACAGTTCAGGATCATTATTATTGATTGACTGAAGCTTTTGTATCCCACAAACCATAAACCCATTTAAGTCTACATCTTCTTCAATATTATAATCGCCCCAAAGCTTATACATATTAATTGAGCCATTACCAATGTTTTTCCATACACCCTTGAAAGTATCATAGGCCTGTTGTAATAATTCAGACGTATGAGCAATCCAAATAACCAAACCCTTTTTATGAAGATTATAATTATAATGATGGCAAATAATGTGTGTAGCAGTCTTTGTCTTTCCAGTACCGGTAGGCATATGTATCAAAAACCTTCTCAGTCCATATGGCGATGTGAGAATGTTTAGCGCCCTCTGGCGTATAATATATTGATAATCCAGGAGCTCATAGAACTTGTCAAAGGACTCAATCGTTTCTACCGATTCACCTACTTCTTCTTTTTTTTCAAATACATCTTCCGAACTATATCCGAGCATTCGCAAGAAATAATCATTAACATCACTTTTTTTCCAACTTGCATTTGAAACATCGATGGCCAATTGTTTGAGATCTGTACTGTCTGAATGTGGAAGATATGCTGTAAATCCTTTAACTACATCTTCAGGCATACTTCCAATCAGACTTCTACGAAATTCTTTGTCCTTAAGCAGTCCTAATCCATGAACGCATATTGCCATTTCCGAAAGTCTGCTTTTTGAAAGAAATCCCTCAACTCCATTATTCCACTCTAAAAGAGAATCAATTAGGTCTTGTCCAAGATACCCCTTCAACTGTGAAATTGAAAACTTCATCATATACTGTTTCAATGTTTCGTTGTTCATACCCTCTATAACTCCTTTAGTGCCTTTATCAATTCGTCTATATCATTCCTATTGTTAAATTGACCAAGACCTACCCTAACGGTGCCCTTATACTTCTGGTCTTTTATTACATCGTGTATATATGGTGCGCAATGATATCCTGTTCGCACGCATATGCCATAGTCTTCATCTAAAATAGTACCTACATCATTTGAGTCATAGCCTTCCATAATAAATGAAACAATACCTACGTGATGTTCTCTGTTCTCAGGCACAAATATTTTTATTTTTTTTATCTCACTAACTTTCTCTACCAAATAATCCGTCAATTCTTTTTCAGCCATGAAATTCTTTTCAACATCCAAAACACTCAGTGCTGCTTGAAGTCCTGCTATAGCGACTATATTAGGACTTGCAGGCTCGTATTTTGAAATAGAATCATCCGGCATATCCAAATTTAGCGAGTCACTTCCTGTGCCGCCGGTTAAATATGTATCTATGTTCAAATTACTTACGTTTGCAAAACCGCCTATCCCCAAAGGTCCGTACAGACATTTATGACCTGCAAAAGCAACAATATCTGCCTTATACTCATATGCATTAAAATCAATCAACCCTAGTGATTGAGCAGTATCCAGAATATTGATACTTCCATGTTTTTTACCTTCGTCAAATATTTCTTTTACAGGTAAAATATACCCTGTGACATTGCTCACATGGTTAATAAAAATATAATCCGGCTTATTTTTCACAAAGGCATACTTCGTTTTTTCCAGATCTATTTCATATGTTTCCGTATCTATCGGTAAAATATGAATAGTAACCTTCTTTTCTTTTTCTACTTTATGCAGTGTTCTTGCAACCGCATTATGTTCATAAGGAGATACGTAGATGTTTGCCCTATCCCTGTACTGTAACCCGTTTATAATCTGGTTCAGCGCAATAGTAATAGACGGAGAAAAAACAATCGGAACATCTACATCTAAATGCATAATTGCTCTTAACCGATTCTTTGTGTCATTAACCACAGCACTTGCTTCTTGTGCCAAACCATATGATCCACGGCCAGCATTTACCGCAGATGTCCTATTAAACTGATCCATTTTTTCATACACATAATCCGGTTTTGGAAATGTGGTAGCAGCATTGTCTAAATAAATCAACTTTTTCTCCTATCTTACAATCTTTTCAATCATTTCAAGAAGGATACTAACTCTTTCATTAACGCTTAAGTCACTATACTCATCAAGAGTATCCTCTAATATATTTCTTAGAACACTTCCCTTACTCTCATCAACATAGTCATATAAGCGCTCTATATCATCACCATTTCTTCCCTTAAAGGAAAGCTTCATTTGCCCAAAATCCTGGTCATCTTTTAGTGATTCTATATCCCTCTTAAGCGCATCAAGCTCCTGAATAAATGCCTCATAAGCTCCTTCGTTCCAATCTTCGAGATAGACATCAGACACTGCTTTTACAATCTTTTTAGCAGTTTCACCATCATCATATATATTTAGTTTATCGATACATGACATAAATGCTGTTATCCTACTACTAAATAGCCCCTTTTTTGATTGTTCACTTTGATTCTCATACCAATTCTTCAAAACATGATATAAGTCTCTCTTTTTTCGTTTATCAAAAACTGAAAAAATACCTGTAACCGCTTTCTGCTCAAGCCAATTAAAATAATCATCGAACTCAGTTTTACTTCTGTCTATCAGCTTAAACGTCTTCTCATAGTCACCTTTAGTTCCAAAAGCCTCTGGTATATCAACAAAAAGAATTTCATATGGATTTATTTCAATCTTTTGGAGCTGTCTACGAATTTCCAGCATGCATTGCACTGATGATTCGTTCGTAGCGTACTCCTCAAGATACGGAACATTCCTAGATACCTGTGGTAGCGCCCTAAACCATCTTTGCATACAAATTAGTATGTTCTTTATTCTATTTGTCGTAAGATTCCTATTATCTTCCACTTCAAATAGAAGATTCAGACTGTCAATATATTTCTCTTTCTGCAAATCTACCTTTGAAACAAACAACGAATAATCATCAGGGTTTTCACAAATATTTACGATGATCTCCTGACTCATTTGCATTTCTGTATCTTCAAAATATACTACGATGTCTTCCTTTCGATTCGAAAGAACATGTGCTAAATAGACTGGAATAACCGCTTCCCTCATGCCATATGGTTCTTTCACCAGATCGGATATCAATAATGAAAAGCTTCTCTTATAATCAGAACATGTTTCAACAAAAGCATTTATCCTATCTATTATTTCTGTCAAATTCGGATCAGCTTCAACAGAATCCCCTAGCAAGCCTGTCCTTATGAACAAAGAACGATATAATGTTGCTTCCTGATTTGTTCCTCCGTAAAATTTCTCATCATATGCCTCATTTTGCAAAACTGCCTGAATAATTGTTGCTCTGGCCTTCTTTGTCTGTGCTGAAGACAGAGTATGCCTGTTAATTATCTCATTATTGATTCTGGGACTCTTATAATATAAAGATTCACATATCAGATTTACTCCCGCCTCAACCGTTGTACATTTCTTGACCTTTTCGCCATCAAAATAAAAGATTCGAGTATCCGGATCATCTAAATATATATCTTGATATACTTTTTCAACTTCTGCTACAAGATCTTCTTCCAAAAGAGGTAATTCACTATTAAGTATCTCATTACTATTGGTGAAACTATGATTATCTCGAAGTTCTTGTAATATTTCATAGTCTTTGAGCTGCTTATCTATCTTTATCCCTTTTTTAGGACAAACAATCAGCATCTTTTTTGACGCCAAATTGGCTATATGTTTTTTGATATCTTCCTGCTTGATACCGGTAAAAGAAAACAGCGTAATGACCTTACCATCTGCATTTACATCACCCACAATTGCATTCGAATCATTTAAGCTAAGAAAATCATCCGCAAACATAAATTCATTGCGAAAATACCTCGTCATCATATGATCACTATTATATCTTCGCGGAATTATAAAGTGCTCTCCAGTTATATCTTCAAGCGCTTTTGAATAGTTTACATTTGTTCCTTTTATTTCCCTTTGCCTTTTAACCTCTGTTTTTAATGCAGAGCCTGCCCTTGTCTTAAATACATATGTATTAGTAGATGCTTTTTTATAAATGATTTCATTTTGAACAAGTTCATCAATGACCTGTCCACCATCATCAATTCCTATTGACAGTGGCAAATACTTCTCATCCGCAGGAATCTCTTCATCTTTATTTACGATAAGCGCAATTGCTAATGCCTTAATAATTCTTTTCTGATTATCTGTTTCGGCTTTTTTTAGTGCATAATCTGCGCTCAACCAGATACTATGAACAAATTCATTATTAACATCCTTCTTAAAAAGTGAACTAAAATAGTCATATATCAAATCAGCACCTATTGTCCAAGGATCGTCCTTCTCATGCTCAGCCACAAATCGAGCCATACTGTGAGGCTCATCGTTCGAAATGAAAGTAAACAATGTTCTTTCATTCTGAGCCACCTTTTCACTTATATTTAGCAACAAATAAGCGGCTACCGGATTCATCGGGTAACAGCCTTTGAGGACAATATTGTCAAAGGCTTTTTTATCAAACACTGTTTTAAATGCAGGCAATACATAATATTTTTCAAGCGCTGTCTTACCTAACAATCTGTCATAGCCAGGAATAGCCTCCATCAACTCTTCATCTTTTATGATTGCACTCTTTATCAACTCATAATTATTCTTAGACGAAGTAATAAAGAACTTTTCAATTAGTCTTCCCTCAATTCCAGTAAAAGAATTAATAGTCTCTATGGATAAATGATTTCCATATTCTTTGATGCTTTTATGTGCAACCATAGTAAAAAAGACCTGTGCCTGCTCTGAATCCGTTGCTAATTCACACATGCTCTGCAAAAGCTTCATATTATTTCCAGAAGCTTTCCCGTCTTGGGACTCTATGTATTTTGTAAACTCATCAAAAACTATATATATTCCGCTATATCCGTATTCTTCAACAAGTTTCTCACTGATTCCCTTATATAAGGGTAGTACATCAGAAACGGCCAAAGGGTTAAACAATGAGCCTGCAGTTACTTTCGGGTATATATCTGAAAATACCTTTAAGTCGTCTCTTGAATACAAGGACAGACCAGAACGAATATCTTCTATCGTTCGATTATAACTTTTGGCTTCCTTTTTGAATTTAGCATATGTATCAGGATAATTTTTTTCCCAATCATCCAGTCTTTCGATTGCAATAGAAAAATATGTTTCAGGCGCAACATCCATTAAATGATTTCTCTTTAATGCATCATTTAATGCCATCAAAAACGCCTGATCCAAATCTCCTTTTGAATCATTGATAATAACTGGCAAAAATTTACCTTTTTTGTTCCAAATCAAGTCAATCTTTTCAGCTACGCGAGCTCCTATATCTTCGACCTGCTTGAATTTTCTGCATATTTCTTTAACAGTCTTGGTGTTTTCTTTATCCCTCTCAAGAGACAGTATTGCCAAAAGAACAAGAAGCAAATGGCTTTTGCCCTTACCATAAGGTCCTACCAATAGGGTTGCTTGTTCCCTGTTTTCTATTACCGCATTCAAGTACTCATCAATAAACTGCAATGACGATTTTGTTGGTATATAATTTAATACCTTCTCTTTTTTGTTCAGGCTCAAATATAGATTAACTGCTGTCTTGAAACTACTGTTAAACTGTACGGCCTCGTTCAACGATTGAAGTTTTCTCATATTATTATCACCTATCTAATCTTCCAAAATAATCTTCAATAACACTCTCTTTTGAAAACTCATTTAATCTATAAATCATATCCAGTCCCGCTGTCCGGTCTACTCTTATATATCCAAGTGCATCAAGCTTATCAAGAAAGCTGTTAATTGTGACACTTCCCAAGTGATATATTGCAGATAAACTAAATTCACCATTGGATACCTGCTCAATAGATATCGAATCCTTACCCTCCATGAGTTGAGATAACTCATATAGAACGACCCATTCACTTATATTCCTTAAATCTGGGCTTGTCTTAACATACTGATTCTCTACCTTTTTAATCAGACCTAGTTGAGAAAAAGGTGAAACATTCTTTTCTTCCGGATCTATAAGACCTTTATCTTTGCTATACATATTAAGCAAAACATCTATATCATTTTTTAAGGACTTATCAGAAAAATCATCGTTCCCTACATACTTTATTAACTCTCTGCTTAATATATGTTCAATCTGGTCTTTAGACAAAATCTCAGCATCACAATGATTGAAGTATAAATACCAAGTTGTAGCTTCATCCTTATTCTTTGCAATATATGAGTGCATTACCCATAAAGAGAAGATATCTTCCAAATATGGGTCATGATTGAGAATCATTCTGCCTTCTTGTGAAAGAATAGATCCCCTCGCTGTATCAGATTCAAATAACCCTAAAGCTCGCATCCAATACCTTAATGATTTGACCATATTATTACCTATGCCAAATTCATCAGGTGCTTCCTTGCTCAAAAAAATCATCTCATCAGAATCAACCTCCATTAAGCCTTTATTTATCCAACCTTCTCTTAATGGAAACTTCTCATGTCCTTGAAGCCTGTACTTAACCTTCGTTTTTTCCATCATTGCTCCTTTTTATACCTAATACTTTTCTCATATAACATCCTGCGTTAAAATGCCCGACACATTCAGTACATCTTACACATTTCTTATCATCAATTGTGTATGTGACTTTCCCTGTCCCGTCATCTTTGACACTAATAGCATCATGCTTACAAACACTTTCACATGCTTTGCAGCCTAGACACATTTGATACTTAGTCAATTGACACTGTATTTTCCCCTCTGCAACAGTCAAGTTCTTTGCACCTGCTATATGAAAATTCTTTATGATTACTTTCAACTTGTTTTTTCCAAGTCTTCCCTGCAATACAAGTACTACATTTCCCTTCTTGTCTAGCACATAAACCTCTCCCAGACGTTTGTTCCCTAATTCTTTATTAATATAACCAAACGGTTTAAATAACTCATACAACTCGTCTGTGATAGGGCGTTGCAGCTCATAATTAAATGCATTTTCATCCGTTGCGCAAGGTTCAAAACTAACTATAGATGTCTGCGCAGCTGCTAATCCATTTCCACCTTGCCTTGCCTTCCAGTTTCCTCCATCAATATAATCTTCTGGATCTGGTTTTCCTATTTTTTTTGCAAATTCTATTAGAACGTTTCTCCAATGTACATACTGATCATACATATGTACTTTTGAAAGAAATTCAGACCAGCCACCATTGTTAGGACAACACCAGCAACCAACTCTTGTATATCCCAACCTATATGCATCATTGAAATCAATTTTTGTTGTTAAAATATATAGCCATACGTCAAAATCAATCCAATCAATAATCGGTGCTGCTACTGTTTGTTTAGATATTTTAGGGCTTTCTGTCTCTCTTTCATATTTACTTCTGCTAGCAGACTCATTTCTCCTTATCCCTTGGAAAGTTAGTATATTGGTTTTATCTTTGTAAGCAGATGATATTGTCTTTTGAATTGCTCCGGTTTTAAACACAGTACAACACCATCTCATAACCCTGCTAGGTGGTCCAACAATATCACATAAGTCCTCGAAGTTTTTCTCTCTGTTTTTTGCTGTTAATACCCTTACTCCCTTGGACTCTTCGTTTGTACTGAATCTTTTCCTATACTCGATAGTGTATGGAAATTCCAACGTTGTATCACCAAAAATATGTAATACTCGATTAGTTCCAAGTGCTCTATTTACAAGGTGCGATGTAACTGTAGAGTCTTTTCCTCCGCTAAAGGAAACCAGCATATCTTCAATGCTATACCTGCTCTTATAGCTTTGAATATAGTTCACGGCCTCCTCCGTGATGCTGTTATATCTATCAGCATTTGCCTCTACAAACCGGCCTACATGTTCGTTAAAATACCTATATTCGATTTGTGCTGAAATTGCGTCATATTTATCCTTTATCTCCCTCACTTTATCTATGGGCATTTTATTAAGCTTAGATACCGAAACTTTTAACTTTTCGCCATCAACGATATATGCATTACTTCCGAACCAAATAGAGTTTTTAGCAAAAAAATCAAACTGATCTTTCAATATAATTCCCAATAAAGTCGCTTCTTCTGGGAAAACAGGTCTAATATCAGTAGCAATGTATTCACATTCAGTTCCACATGTAGAACACTCTTTCTCAAAAACAGGTATATTACATTTCTTACACCAATATATAGTCGAAGATGTAACTGCACTGCATCCGCAACCTTTTTTTGAGCATTTATCTCCCATAATTGGGACTTTACATTTTGGACAAAATTTCTCTATCATAAAAATAGCTTCCTATAACTGTTATTTCTTAAATATCTTCTATCTGATCTGCCGGGACCTCATTCCCGTTTTCCTTTTGGATTCTGATTCCAAGATCAACGCTCTTTTGAAAAAACTTCCATATGGCGTTGAAGTTTCCTTCTGCTATATATACGACCTGCCTATCCCAATCAAATCTCACAATGCTTGATTTGATATAGTTTTCACTCGAAAAGTCAAAATACACAAATGCTGCATTAACAAGGCTTTTCTTTATATCTTCATAGCCCGGTATCGCGGAGATTTTCTTTGGATACAGGACAATCTTCATATCATAAAAATCTTCTCCCCAGAGAATGCATTCACAGTCCGCATTCATAAGGGCCTCATTTACTTCTTTTTCATAGGACCACCTTCTCACTTTTTAACTCCATCTATTCTTTCCTATATGATGTAACACCATCTTTGGTATATTTCTTATAACCGCTAGCTTTAACCTGTTGTAT
>AUXO012995435.1_pt1 | contig 12468 bp, 19 predicted proteins | sample 768731 | NCBI WGS metagenome assembly AUXO01 (sample SAMN02715735, study PRJNA202380) | gut metagenome | biome: sheep rumen | host: Ovis aries | place: New Zealand: Palmerston North | reverse complement strand
AGGCCAGGCGGGCGGGTGTGTCAATTGTCACATAGCTGCCGGAGTAGGTGACAGCATTCACAACGAACAAATGTTTATTACACGGCGGTTACAAATCGAACATTTGTTTTGTCACATACTAAATATAATCGAACATTTGTTTTGTACATTAGGCACAATATTATTACAAATTATTACACAGCATTGCCTATCGTGTTATTATCGTCTATAATATAAGCGTAGCATAAAGCTGCACCACAACAGAACAATACAACAAGACACAACAGGAGGTAATTACAATGATTACACGGAACAACAGAACCGTCACGCTGAAGTTGGCACGGCACGAGGTAATAGATCTAATGCTGATATGCAATACGATAGCGTATCAATTACAGCAGACAGATCCAGCAAGTATGAAAAAATGGAACAAGCTCCATGATAAGATCCGCGATCAATTAGAACAATATGATAAGAAACAAGAGGAGGTTTAAATAATGATAAACTACGATGAACTGAAAACCGCACTAACCGACATATCTAACATCTGCCGCATGACCGATTGCGACCGGTGCCCTTTTGTAATTGACAATGGACCCCGTTTTAATTATGGATGTCTATTACATGATTACACGGCTAATAATTGGATGGATGAAATAAGCATACGTGACATGGAACGTTTTGTCCAGCGCGGCGCGCACTTGGTCGAGGAGGGTTACATAGATGAGTAGTACCATGACATTAATAGTAATGTTTGCGCTGGGCGCATTTGTGGGTGCAGGTCTAACCATCATGATAACCTACGCAACAACAGCCCGCGCTATTAACACGATCTCGCGTACATCACGCAGCGCCGAAAAAGCGCTGCACATTGCAAGCGAGATCATCAAAGACAACAATAATATAGTATCACATACAACACACACCAACAAACAATACACATCAGGAGGTAATCACAATGACACAATACAGAATGAGCAAAAAAGATCTTTTTAACGCGCGTAACGCGTCCCTTAACATCAAGGACTATATCGGTGAGCCGTTGACAGTAACCGGTCTGGCGATAGATGATGACGCAGGAAAACCAATAGGCTATATTGTAGCTGATGGTGTCGGCGTTTTTGGCGTCACCTCAACGACACTTATCGAGGCTATCACCAATTTGATCGACCTGCTCTCTGACGAGGACGAGAACGCAGAGCCAACAATAGCAACGATCCACAGCAACACAAGCAAGGGCGGCAAAGAATTCTACACCATGACAATAGCATAAACCATACAATGTGATACTATATTAACATATAGCCCGCACCAAAACGGCGCGGGCTAAAATTTTAAGGAGGTTAATAATGGATAAACCAACATTAAATGTTATAACACACTTTTTGATCAAGAATGTTTTTAGAAACGGCGACGTTATGTATGGAGCAGGCGATGAAGATGTACATAGTGAACTAATTGATATAATAGCAACGCTGCATAATTACCTATATGAAAGTGTAACCGGTGAAAAATACAATTATATGTGGCATTGGGCTAACAAGGTTGGTAGTTGGTGCAATGATAATATTGATATGATAGATATACAAGAAGGTGAGTCTGATTAAATGAAATCAAATACAACATACACACATTGGCAAAGACAAAGTGCCTGCAGGGATCTATTATATTATAGGGCTTTGTATAATATGTATATGAAACGTCCTATTATATCATCACACGCAAAAGATGATATGCATTATCAATATACAATGTTATTGTCATTATGGCGCATTGGTTTGATATCCCATAGGGCTATACATAGAGCATATCACATGTTTACAAATATCAGAAGGAGGTGTAACAATGTCAATCGGATATAAATTAGCCTGTCGCGCAGCTGCGCGGGTATTAGTTGACTACCTTGAAACGCCAACCAAGAAAATAGTCTGTCGCAAGCTCCGCCGCGGCGAGGGCTGCGGATCCTGCCCATACAGCGCATATAATAACGGGCATGATACACCCTGTGCACGTCTAACGATAGACCAACTAATACAGATCGAGACCGATATCGGAGCGGAGATGATGGATGTATGATAAAGTGTTTTTTTAGCGCTCGCGAGTTGCCCGACAACACAATTGATTGTTATATTTTCGGGAGGGGAACGCCGTTTATAAACTGTCTAAATTGCAAATGGTACAAAACACGCGAGCAGTTTTTAAAAGACCAACGCAACGCGGAGCTGCGCCTACATCAGCGCGGGATCAAATCTATAATTAAATTTCGCGAGGATGGCGAAAAGATCGTAACAACAGAGAAAATAAAAAAATACGGGTGTGATTAAATGGCACTGACCAACAGACAGATTATAGATAGGATCAAGCAGGCTAACAAGTACATACGCACGTTAAAGCAGCAAGGCCTTGAACTTTCCGGAACAGCTCGCAAGCTGGAAGAGGCAGCGAGCAGATCCGCACCAGGCAGCAAGCCGCGCGTATATTTTGCCGGTGAGCGTATAAAACTTGCAAAGCCTGGTACTAAAAAATATCAACAGCAGCGCCGGCAGCTGCTGCGGACCTATGAGGAAATCAAGTTACATGAGCAGTATTTAAAAACACCGGTATCCACAATTAAAACAACAGCAGGTCGTACATATAATATGTCAGAACGTGCTATCGCGATAAGACAAAGTTTAGCTCGCAAGTATGGTATATCGCAGGCTCAGTTAACAGATCAATTTTTTGCGTTTATCAATAGCGATGATTTTCAAAAATTTTTGCAGTCAACACAGGGTTATGGGTATGGTATTGTAGACGATTTAATTAACACCATATCAGGAGATATAACAATAGTTGACGATCTGGATTTGCTCACTCTCAAGATCCGTGAATATATGGCAGACCCCTCGCGTGATGAATTTGTAATTGAGCATTTTGATAAAATACTACAAACATTTAGGGACTGATGTTAAATGTTAATACACTATACTCAATTCATACCGCCGGCGGAAATTACGTGCAAATACCGAAAGAAGATAGACGGAAAATTAAAAACCGTATTATCTGATGATAATATATACTGTTGCGACACGGAAACAACGTCATTGTTTAAAATCAACGACCATGTAGAACTGTTTAATAAAAAACACGATCAAAAATATTATCGGACTGCAATACCTATTGCATATATGTATATATGGGTAATATCGGTTAATGATGTTGTATATTATGGTCGCACCGGTGCCGAATTGATTGAATTTATGCAAATGCTGCATGCAGCTATACCAACACGCAAGATCATATATATACACAATTTATCGTTTGATTTTCAGATCATACGCAACTACATAACAGATTTTGAGGTTTTTGCGCGCTCCCCGCGTCAACCATTGACAGCGTACACACCCACATATAACGCTGAATTTAGGGACAGTCTTGCATTGACAAACTGCAAATTGGAAGATCTAACAGATGTTTTTAAATTGCCTGTACGCAAGAAAACGGGCGATCTGGATTATAACATAATCCGCAACAGCAAGACCCCGTTAAAGGAAATTGAGCTGGAATATGTCGAGTATGACGCACTTGTATTATACTATTTAATACAGACTTTTAAATCGCAATATGATCACGTTTGCAGAATACCATTAACGCAAACAGGCATAGTGCGCCGCGAGTGTCAAGCCCTCTATGCAAAAAATGTTGATTACCATAAACACATCAGGTCAATATACCCACATACCGCTGCGGATTGGTATTTTATAATGCGTGCTTTTTGGGGCGGCTACGTACACGCCAATTATTTACACGCAGGTAAAATAATTGATAATGTACGATCATTTGATTTTTCATCCAGCTATTTAACAGTAATGCTGTGTGAAAAGTATCCTCAAAGCCCATGGATCCGATCGGGCGTTAAGAAATTTGCTGACTTGCTGGAAAATGATTATTGCTACATATTAGATATAACGTTTGATCACATCACCGCAGCAACGTATAATCATTATTTATCAAGATCGAAATGTTATGATGTGTATAACGTGTATGAGGATAACGGGCGTGTTGTATCTGCCGATAACCTGCGAGTTTACTGCACAAACATAGATTTACAAATCATCCGCAAAGCGTATAAATTTAAATCCTACAAAATAAACAAGGCGCTCCGGTCGCGGCTGGGGTATCTTGACAAAGATTTTCTATTACAGATTTTAACATATTACGCGCAGAAAACTACGTTAAAAGGGGGAGATGAGCTGAAATATGCCTTAACAAAGATCAAAGTTACTGCTTGTTATGGAATGGCTGTAACAAATCTTATTAAGGATAATTTTGATTTTAAGGACAATGAATGGTTACCGGTGCGCGAATTGACAGATGATGAGGTTAACGAAAAATTACAAGAAATATCAAAATCATTCGCTACATTTTTAACTCCCTCCTACGGTGTTTTTATAACGGCATACGCGCGGCGCAATTTGTGGGATACTATTTTTAAAATAGATCGCGATTTAGTGTATGCTGACACGGACAGTAATAAATTCGTTGGTGATCACCTGGATGTTATAATGGAATACAACAAAAAAATCACTAAAAAACTGCGGGCGGCCTGCAAAGATCTTGGTATAGATCCATCGTTGTTATCTCCGTTGGATCGTAAAGGCATACCGCATCCACTAGGCGTTTTTGAAAACGATGGTAATTACGATCAATTTGTTACGCTGGGTGCTAAAAAATATGCGTATGTCGCAGATGGTGAGCTGCATATAACGGTTAGCGGCGTTAATCGGAAAACGGGCGCTAAAGCGCTGGGCGATATCCGCAATTTTAAAAACGGCTTTGTATTTGACTACGATGGAGCCGGCAAGCAGCTAATCAGTTACAACGACCGCCAAACGGATACTATTATAATAGACGACTACGGGAACGCGGAAACGCGGTCGGAGTTATACGGGGTAAATTTGAGGCCCAACGTATATCATTTGGGCATGTCATTAGATTATATGGATCTGATTGAATATATAGGCCCAAATTATTCGCTGCGGTGCAGCAACATAAAAAACACGACTATTATATAATAGCCGTGTTTTTGTTTATACGTATCTTTTAAGGTATTGCAGACACGCGTTAAAATCAGTACCGGTCAAATTGTCGCTGAAAACTACACCATCAGGCCTGAAAAACAACGGGAATATATCACGCTCGGCAGCTACCAGCGGCCGAAACCCACATGTAGTGTAAATGTCCGTTATCGTTGCGATATCTGTTATTAAGCGCGTGTCTTTGTGACGTGGTGTTGTTTTTGGTTGCACATACCAAAAATATAATCCGGTATCCCGCGCCGTTAGGAGCTGCGCCAAGAACGTAAAATTTTTGGCCGTTATTACAATAGTATATAGTATGTCATAATCGCGATCAATATTACCCAGCAGCGTCGGGTATGTGTCAACCTCCCACTCACCAGATACAATTGATTTTGCATGTGACCCAAAAAACATTTTGTTTTTGTACCCTATGTTAGCACAGAATTCAACCGCTATATCTATAATACCACCATCAGTGTGCTGATGATATATCTCAATTGTACCCTGTTTTTGACGTGGTATATTGATCAACTGCCATTCGTTAAAATATGGGCATACGCGCGTTATACTATTGCCGATCATGTATACAGTAATTGCCCTATGCCTTGCAATAGTCGATATCAAATATTGCAGCTTTTTCGGCTCATTCGGCAGATACGCGCCGCGGCTGACAAACTCCTCAAAAATTACCATGTCTACATCCGGATAAGCACCAGATGCGTAATGCTGCTCGGCTGTCAATGCCATGTAATAACCGACGTGGCGGATCTTGTCAGCTTTGCCCGTTTTGGTGTTAAATTTTGTCAAAAATATTTGACCGTGCCATGCGCAAACACCGTCACACTCGCCGGCGGTGATCTCTCGTATCACGTCCGCGGGGGGATCTCTGAAATAGGTTTCAACGGCGTTTTGCTTAACTTCCAAATCAAACCGACGCAACAAAATAAACTTGTGCTGTGGGTCTACCCAGGCGCGCGTTAATGCGTCATACTTAACAGCGTATGATTTGCCGTTGGCCTTTTCACCTATCAATAAACGATAGCGAGCGTTAGTTTTTTTGATATTTTCAAGCGTGTAATATGTCTGCTTTTTCGGCATTATATCACCCCTGTAAAATCAAACAGTGTTATGTATCCGCATATATCGTCGCACAGATCCATGATCATAGATCTGCGGAAAAATGCAAGATTTTTTGAATACGTTTCCGCGGGGGACTTGGTAAAGCCCTGCTTTGTGTTTGCTATGTTGTGTGTATCGGTCAGATTGTTTGTTTTTGTTGCGTTGGTCTGCTCGGACAGATTATCAGTTCGCGTGCTGGTTGTTGTATCCGTTGTTGTCTGCGTACCCGTATTATTGACAGTATCCGAACCGCCCATTGTTTCACGCGTCTCATCGCGCAGCGTACCATTATTATAGCTGTTTTTTGAGTGCGTGTTAGTTGCGCCGTGCTGGGTCGTTTCTGTCAGTGCGTCGGTACGCTGCACGCTGCCGCCGTTTTGCCGTGCCTGCGTGCCCGTGTTGGTCTTGGTTTCCGCGTCGGTAACTGTACCCGTTTTTGTAATGGTGTTGCTTCCCGTTTCGGTGATTTTGTAGTCAACAAACGGATCATATTCGACCGCGTGAATTATAGCAGCTGCCCATTGATCATACTTTGGACGGTTTATCAGAATAACACCCAGCGCGGCGCGCTGCACATCTGCTACGCTCGCGGGCAATAGGGTACTATACCCATATTTCAAGCGCGCTGCGTGTTCGAGCGCAGCAAGGCCGCCTGTGTAGGTTTCATCGAAAATAGTTGTTAAATCGTTATCCTCGATCATCTGATCAGTCAACAGATGATTGCCAGCTGCTAAATACTCATTCAGTGTCATTATTTGCGCCCCCTTTATAATAGTATGCGGCATTGTGGGTAACTGTTATGTCAGTGCCGAACATATCGTTAACCAGCTCAACGCCGATTTTGCGGTATTTCAACATGTCAGCGGTGTTGATAGTCAGCAGCTGATCATCTGCGCGCACCTCATCAGTTAACAAGCGCTCCCTTTTTTCAAAGGCAGATTTAACGCCGATCTCTTGCAAGAAATCTGAATAAATTTTTTGCTTTGAGGTCAGCAATTTATCAATGTTGTCTCCGCTGCGTGTTGTGTCTGCCCAATCAATTGTTTTGACAAGATCCAGCAGCGTATTAACATTGATAGTTGCGGGCGCGCCTGCATAGATTTTTGTTAGCGCCTCGTCAAGCGCTTTGGCGGCTGCGGGCGTTGCCGCGCTGCCCATTTTTTGTTGACGGCTGTTTACCATCATATTTGCAATGCTGCTGTCACAGTCAGCGAGCATACGCGCATAACGTGCTATAAGATCCGATAGGCCGCGCGGCTCTCTCATATCTATTTGACTATTATATATTACAACGCAGTTTACACCTATTTTTAAATCGCCGCTGCCCAGGGCGACTTGTGAATATGTCGCCCCCGTTGGCAAATAATATTTATCCTCGCCGTAAAGGCTGCCTGGAGATGTTACCAGGCCAAATTTAGGATGATTAAAAATGATCGCGTAACCGTGCAATATCAAGCGGCGCTCGATCTCCTCTCCTGGAAGGCTGTCCGGTGTCCCTTCAAAATCAAACATGCCGTAACATTTTTCGGCAAGCATGTGTACATAATAATCATAACCGCGCATGACACTGCATACATTATATATATCTTTAACGTCCTGCGGTCTGTCTTTTCCGAAAAGTATCATACATATATACCCCCTTGTAAAAGTGATATGATCTGCTGTTTTTCGTCCTCTGTCGCACCTGCAAAATTGCTATCATCCAGCTTGACAGCGTAGCATTTGGTAAAGCCGCTGCAGCTGCCAATAGTTGCGTAGTCATTCGATGGTATGCCGCAAAGGTTGAAATACTGATTTTTAGCGCCGTTTTCCATTACAGGTCTATTTATTATCAAATAGGGACGCTGCGCACCCAGCTGACCTTTTGCGCCGGAAAAGCCGCCTTTAAGGGCGAACGTATGTTTGTTTGTATCTGCACATATGCTATTGACAGCGCTTGCTGCGGACATAGCAGCGCCAATAAAGTTACCGGACATCAAACCCGCGGCCGTGCCTCCTATGCCGGAGATCGCCGCCGATATGGTTGAGGATGTGCCCGCGCCCGCCTGCGATGTTAACGGTATTTTTGTCGCACAATTGCCGTTAAACATGTAGCTAACGCCCTCAAACCGGAATTTGTCATATCGGTTAGTCGATATGATCGCGATAAAATCGCCTGTCATACAGTCTATTTTATATTGCAGATTGATAGTTGCATTGATGACCATTTCCGGTGCGAGCTGCTCCCATCCGATATAGGGTAAATATATAGCTATTTTTGTAGTTGTGTAATCTGCAAACGCGCCAAAATATTCGCCAAGCGTAATATTACCGAAATCTACTATTTTAAAGCGGTTAGCCAAAATTGCAGACTGCGCGCCTACTCCAATAGTACCGATAGTTATATCACCCGTTCCGGCGGTGTCCGGCTGTATTGGTATTGTAAAACAGTCTACTATACCGGACAGCACGCCGGATGGGAATAGATCCTTCCATGTGTTTTTTAGATCCTCTCGCCATATCTGCGTAGCAAATGTTTGCAGCTGCGCAACTGTGGGTACATAAACGGATACAAACCCTTGACCCCATAACCCCGTTGGCAAAGGGTCAATTGTAACAACGTCGCTGCTATTGTCCCAACTACCTTGACCGCCTCGCGGTGCGTCCTCTGTGTCCGGTGGGCGGTTGTATGGGTCATTGGTGTATGTATTATCGCCGTATTGGATCAACCATGCAAAATACTGCTCCGGCTGTGTATTTTCCCAAACGTTATAGTTGTTTGCAGACAGCGCGTTAACAGGATTTGCAAAGATTTCTGAAAATTCGCTTGCTACTGTGGTAGATATCTGTATATCATATCTATGATATACATAGTGTGTTGTATTATCGCTGTATGTATATGTTGTTGATGTGTAGTTGGTCTGTTCTGCATAGATCTGCCCGTCGTCGTAATGTATAGCACGCGTTTCCGTCAATGTAAACGGATCTGCAGCTGTTGCTATAACGTATACAATTATACGATATATTGTATCATCTGATAACACGCGATATGCGTGCATGTATGATACATCTGTATTAGAACTGTATTTATAATCAGCAAATGTTACATCACTTGCATCCGGGTATTTATAACCCCAGGCGGCCTCTTCGGGCAAATACTCGTGATAGTATACGCTATACGGGATATCGAAACGGGTCTGATCTATTATAAACGCAAACGGGTATTCGGTTGCATAGTATTGCATATTTTAACCCCCTTGTGCAGCAGGCGCGCCGCCTGCAGTTATTAACACGCAGTGCCCGTCACGCGACAACGGCGACAACGGGAAATATTTTGCTTGTGTGCGCTCATATGCGTATTTTCTGATTTTATCGTCGGCAAAATACAGATTTGATAATTTGCCTTGTGCAGTGCGATCCAGCAGTATTTTTGTAGCACGGATACCTGCAGCATATGACATCAATACATCGACATCACAATGTATATTGCACAGCTGCCCGCTGACAATTTCAACGCTCGCAAAATAGAACCTATTAAAATGGGGTATAAACACATAGTTTATACCCCGATAATTTTGCGGATTATCAAAAACCAATATCGGTTTTGATACGTTGTTATTATCCATTATCTCAATATTGACCGTTGCAATATCGGTCAATGCTTTGAATAATGTTCGCGGGTCGCTGCTGGTATTGTATAGTGTAACCTGCAGCATATTTTAACCCCCTTATGACGCCGCGCGCTTGATCCGGATTACAAACGGAATCACGCCGCCGTTTGACATTGTAAATTTAACGATAGTATCACCAACGCCCAGATCATCCAAATAGGTTGTTGGGAATGTGTAAACGTTATTGGATACTGTGTAATCGGTATTAGCTACCAGCGCAGTTGCACCGACAGACAGACCGGTAACAGTTTCATTACCATTTGATGTAAACGTTGTTGTGATCGGTGTTTCAGATCCCTTGACTGTCTCGCCTACGTAAACCGACAGCGTAGACGCCGCTGGTGTTGCTACCGGTGCGACAACAAATACAACAGACTGCATACGCATATTGTTGTAGTATCCCATATCGCACTTTGAAAAATAATTGGTGTACTCACCGCGCGCGTTGTGATGTGATGTTGTTCGCTCGTCCATTTTACAAATGCCGACGGCCTCATCATCTGCGATAACTGCAATTATGCCCTTCTGGTTAATGCCGTAGCCGGACGCGGTGCGGATAGCTATTTCTGTGCTATCGGCAAAACTGCGCTCGCCGTTGCCGACGCTCTGCCAATATGGGATTTCGCGGTACTTTGGCAGCTCAACAAGGTCCTTATAAAATACGTCAGACTGCAAATACATTCTGCATGCACTTGCAAACTGTGTATTGATCATTACGCGCATATTTTCAAGCGGGGTCCATTTATCTTTTCGGAAAATGTTATACAGGGATGTCATACCCTTCATAGTTTTTACAGTATCATCAATTATATAAGTTGCAAAACGATCAAACTCGGGATCAAATATGCACAGCTCCGGAGTAAGATTTTTGCCGAAATTTGCGTTATACTGAGCGAGCAGATTGATAACTGTTACTGCGTTACCGTCTGATGTTGCTCTTGCGTTTTCACCTATAAGATTTGCATATGCCATGCGGCCCGCGTTTTCAAGGTCGCGGGATTTGCTGTTTTGGAGCGATGTAAACACGCCGTTAATAACTGCCTGCATTTCCTCCGGCGATTTAAACGCGGTTTTCCATTGTACGTCTGGGATTGTTATATCGTACTCCCAGGCGTTAAAGTTGGTGTAAAGCGACTGATATACGGTAGGCTTGCGGACAATATTCTGATCAACAGACTGCCCCTCGGTCAGACTGTATGCAGGATTATCGCGCGCCTCGATGAGATCCACATCAATTGTACGCAGGATCGCGCCCCATTCGGTTGAGTTGTTAATTAGATCCACTGTATCCGGTGTGTATGATCTCACAAGGTCGATAGTTTTAGAGATCGTATCACAAAACGTCTGTGTAAAGGTTTCTGTGTTTGTGTCCGATCTTATGACCTCGTTTCCCATTGCTACAAAGCTATCGAGATCTGTGACCTCGGGTCCAAAAATACCGCCTGCCTGCTTGTTAATGTAGTTAAGCAGCGGTGCTACATTGTTTACGTTTGGCATTGTTAAATTACCTCCTATTTAAATATTTTTTGATCCCTCGACAAATTCATTGTCGGTATTTTCTTTCTGCATAATGTATGCTACTCCCCATGTGTCAGCTGTAGGATCATATATCATGCGTGACCATATCAGACGTTCATCAGCTGCATAAAACATCATAGGGTAATAATAACGATATTTCCCTGTTGATGCGTTGACACCGTATAGTACAGGTATCATACCAGAATCGCACATTGATTGTACATCTGAAAACGTCATGCCCTTGGGCAGCTTATACACACCCTCGGATGATGCTATCGGTATCAATTTCATCGCGCCAATACCGCTACCGGATAACACGTCAATAATGTTTAGCAGTTTCGACTCAATGTCATTCAGACTCGCCATCACTTGACACCTCCTCGCCTGTCAAAATGTCGATTATCTGATCCAGCAGTGTTTCGATGCTATTCAGTGTCGCCATTATCCTCACCCGCCTTTTTATCATCCTGCTTATCTTCTGTCTTTTCGGCTGCCTTGTCGGACTTATCAGATTTCTTTTTTGCAGGCTGCTGTGATAGACGCTGCAGGATGCCCTCAAGATTAGTATTGATATTATCAATTTTCTTTTTCAGCTCGTCCAGCTCGGACGTGTTGTCGGCTGTGCTATCACCGGATAGCCTTTTCAGATTTTCGTTTATCATTGTGATTGACCGCATTGTTTTCACCTCCGTTATATTATTTATCATTTACTTTCTTATTTTCTCGCTCTGCTCTTGATTTATCTAACTGATGTGTAAAATAAAATGTCACCACCATAGTGACACATGATTTAAATGTGTCCAGCATTTCATTAGGATACAGATATGTAAAAACACATAATCCTAACGATAATATGATAGTCATTATTGATTTAACACATAGCAGATTAGACATAAACATCACCTTCTTTGTATTGTTAATTTTAGTATACATTATATATTTAAATGTGTCAATATATTTTTCTAATAAAAATAGAACATATGTTCTGTGCATTATAACGAATGTGACCTACTCCGGCAGCTATGTGACAATTGACACACCCGCCCGCCTGGCCTGCGCGGACCGATCCAGGCCTGCGCGCGTCGGTTGGCAAGGAGTGGGGGAAATGGTAAATTTTGGGAGGGGAGTGTATAGTATACAAA
>AUXO014038180.1_pt1 | contig 12469 bp, 11 predicted proteins | sample 768731 | NCBI WGS metagenome assembly AUXO01 (sample SAMN02715735, study PRJNA202380) | gut metagenome | biome: sheep rumen | host: Ovis aries | place: New Zealand: Palmerston North | reverse complement strand
AGGACAAGTTTCAATTCCTGAATGGTTCGATTTAAAGCCCGATACAGGCACGTAGGTAGTGCCATTCAGGACAAGTTTCAATTCCTGAATGGTTCGATTTAAAGCCCGATACAGGCACGTAGGTAGTGCCATTCAGGACAAGTTTCAATTCCTGAATGGTTCGATTTAAAGCCCGATACAGGCACGTAGGTAGTGCCATTCAGGACAAGTTTCAATTCCTGAATGGTTCGATTTAAAGCCATAACAGGTGAGGAACTTGAACGAACTGAGGGGGTTTCAATTCCTGAATGGTTCGATTTAAAGGTGGAGGGCGCAGTCGCCATCACCGACCGCAAGGAGGTTTCAATTCCTGAATGGTTCGATTTAAAGATGGATTTGACAAAACTCAAAACCGTGTCGGCATTCAGTTTCAATTCCTGAATGGTTCGATTTAAAGCTTCGCTCGAGTCTAACTTCTACGCCGCCTGCGCAGTTTCAATTCCTGAATGGTTCGATTTAAAGCTTCAAGTTGAAGGCAAAGTCCATTTTGACCTTGCCTAGTTTCAATTCCTGAATGGTTCGATTTAAAGTTTGTGGCCGGCCGGACTCTGGATAGAGATAGTAGTTTCAATTCCTGAATGGTTCGATTTAAAGCGTTTCCGTCCTTATGTGTACTGTCTAACCAGTAAGTTTCAATTCCTGAATGGTTCGATTTAAAGGCGGTTGACTGGCTGTTTCAGAACAGCGACAAGCCGGTTTCAATTCCTGAATGGTTCGATTTAAAGCGATGTTCTAATTGTGCTTAATTCTAAGTTATACTTAGTTTCAATTCCTGAATGGTTCGATTTAAAGAAAAGATATACAAAATCGGGGCTGGAGTTTACGGAACAGGTTTCAATTCCTGAATGGTTCGATTTAAAGCCGAAGACGTTAAGCGTGTATTTCCTAAAGAAGTCACGTTTCAATTCCTGAATGGTTCGATTTAAAGTTGCTTTTGTACTTTTCGATTATAGCTTTCGCTTCGTTTCAATTCCTGAATGGTTCGATTTAAAGCTTGTTCGGTCTCGCTATTATTGCATCAATTTTCGGCGTTTCAATTCCTGAATGGTTCGATTTAAAGTAGGAGGGGAACGCAGACACCTGTCTTCGAAGCAGGTTTCAATTCCTGAATGGTTCGATTTAAAGAATGGTTATTGTAAACGGACATATTGAGTTAATCGGGTTTCAATTCCTGAATGGTTCGATTTAAAGTTGCTTACTTTGATTGATACAAAGGGAAAATTGGGTTTCAATTCCTGAATGGTTCGATTTAAAGCTGTTGCGTCTCTATTATAAGATCGTCCAGTCCCTTGTTTCAATTCCTGAATGGTTCGATTTAAAGTACGGTTTTTCCAGCCGGTCAAAAATACTGAATCCTTGTTTCAATTCCTGAATGGTTCGATTTAAAGCATATCCTCGCCATCAAGCACGATTGTGTTGCCGTGTTTCAATTCCTGAATGGTTCGATTTAAAGTGGTGGCGTGTCTGGTGCTTTATCAGGTGCTGGCACGTTTCAATTCCTGAATGGTTCGATTTAAAGAAAGAACCTTTTGTCAGGACTGGAGGGCGTCGACTTCGTTTCAATTCCTGAATGGTTCGATTTAAAGCAGCGCCGGTCCTTTTTTTTGTGCCTGGACGTTACCAGCGTTTCAATTCCTGAATGGTTCGATTTAAAGTTTGCAGCTCCTCGTTTACCAGATTCTCATTGTTTCCCGTTTCAATTCCTGAATGGTTCGATTTAAAGCTTTGGGTGCTGGTATTTCTAGTGCTTTCTCTTCTGCGTTTCAATTCCTGAATGGTTCGATTTAAAGCCGTGCTTTTGTACGTTACTATTATCGGCTTTATGAGTTTCAATTCCTGAATGGTTCGATTTAAAGTAAGCCGTGTAACCTTATGAGTTTTAGTATTAAGAAGTTTCAATTCCTGAATGGTTCGATTTAAAGTCACAGTAGAGTGAAATCCTTGTTTCAATTCCTAGTTTCAATTCCTGAATGGTTCGATTTAAAGGAGGAGCAGTATCATCAGCTAGCTCAGTATTAAGAAGTTTCAATTCCTGAATGGTTCGATTTAAAGTCAAATCATGTTTGCTATGTGGCTCAGACTAGTTCGGTTTCAATTCCTGAATGGTTCGATTTAAAGCTTTTGAACTCCGATAAGTTCCTCTGTTTCACTAGTTTCAATTCCTGAATGGTTCGATTTAAAGAAAAAATCATATAAAAAGTGAGTTTATAAAGTGGGTTTCAATTCCTGAATGGTTCGATTTAAAGTGTATCTTCTAACATTGTGCCTTGCTTGGTTAATAAGTTTCAATTCCTGAATGGTTCGATTTAAAGTAGAAGCAGCAGTTTGGTCAAGCACCAAAGAACTTGTTTCAATTCCTGAATGGTTCGATTTAAAGAAACTCCTCCGACCCTGCTGGCGCTGGTTCACAATCGTTTCAATTCCTGAATGGTTCGATTTAAAGATTCAGTTTTTGCAGTTCGCATCCTCTGAATAGTGAGTTTCAATTCCTGAATGGTTCGATTTAAAGCTGTTAACGTAACTGACCGCCTTATGCACATTGCCAACGTTTCAATTCCTGAATGGTTCGATTTAAAGGCGCTGGTCGGCGGCATAGAGCCGTTGTTCCCATGAGTTTCAATTCCTGAATGGTTCGATTTAAAGAATAAGGTTATCACCGCCATCAACTTGTAAATAACAGTTTCAATTCCTGAATGGTTCGATTTAAAGGTTAACGTAACTGACCGCCTTATGCACATTGCCAACGTTTCAATTCCTGAATGGTTCGATTTAAAGGTCCTTGCGAAAGGAACCGTTGCACCTCATTATTATCAGTTTCAATTCCTGAATGGTTCGATTTAAAGTGTAAAAATTTCGGGATAACGTACTTCCTCAAAGAAGGTTTCAATTCCTGAATGGTTCGATTTAAAGAATTGCCGATTGCTAATATTATGCCGTTTTCGGCGTTTCAATTCCTGAATGGTTCGATTTAAAGAGAAAACATAAGAGCTGTTTGATTCTTCATTAAGAGTTTCAATTCCTGAATGGTTCGATTTAAAGCCTGCGCAAATGCAAGCTGCCAATTTAGGTAACTAGTTTCAATTCCTGAATGGTTCGATTTAAAGGGATACTATAACTCGCCATGAGCCAATAAAACAGCGGTTTCAATTCCTGAATGGTTCGATTTAAAGAAGCATACATTAAGGCGCTTAACGATACTTATAATGAGTTTCAATTCCTGAATGGTTCGATTTAAAGAAGAAGTGATGAATACGAATTATATTGACGACCCAAGTTTCAATTCCTGAATGGTTCGATTTAAAGTAAAGAAGGGTGGACAAATGTCGAACGATTGATACGAAGTTTCAATTCCTGAATGGTTCGATTTAAAGGATATATTACGAATCTGTCAATTAAAATATTTAGTAGTTTCAATTCCTGAATGGTTCGATTTAAAGTATTCATAATCAAATATTTGAAGGAAAGAAAGATGAGTTTCAATTCCTGAATGGTTCGATTTAAAGACAAGAATGAACTTGATGTTCAGTTAAATCCTATCTTGTTTCAATTCCTGAATGGTTCGATTTAAAGTAGTATTAATCAGTTGTGGAGCGTCTTATTTGAACGGTTTCAATTCCTGAATGGTTCGATTTAAAGCAGTGCCACCAAACCAGAACATTTTCCCTAGCTTTTGTTTCAATTCCTGAATGGTTCGATTTAAAGCATGAGATTTAATCTGTGTTGCTACTCGATCGGTCGTGTTTCAATTCCTGAATGGTTCGATTTAAAGTTATTTTAAGTATCAGTCCGACAACTGTAGCAGCTGTTTCAATTCCTGAATGGTTCGATTTAAAGTTGCACAAATAAATCCTAATCAAGCTTGGTTCTGGTGTTTCAATTCCTGAATGGTTCGATTTAAAGTACGGGAAAAGGAGCCTATAGAATGGTTAAATTTATGTTTCAATTCCTATATGGTTCGATTTAAAGACTTTAGGAAAGAGCCAAACCTCCCATTCCACCTAAGTTTCAATTCCTATATGGTTCGATTTAAAGTTTCACATTTTAAAGAAGAATAAGCGGACAATATTGGTCGTTTCAATTCCTATATGGTTCGATTTAAAGCTCTGCCGAATTTGCGAAACGAGGTTATAATATAGTTTCGTTTCAATTCCTATATGGTTCGATTTAAAGAGTATTTGCAAATACAAATATTATGCCATGATAATGGTTTCAATTCCTATATGGTTCGATTTAAAGCGTTACACTATTATGCGTCAATGGTTGCGAAGAAAAGTTTCAATTCCTATATGGTTCGATTTAAAGTTAATAATTCCTTTGCTGGTCAAACTTCTTATGTCGTTTCAATTCCTATATGGTTCGATTTAAAGGTGTCGCAAATGTTCGGGACTGGCCAGCAACAGCCCGGTTTCAATTCCTATATGGTTCGATTTAAAGTTATAGGCTTCGTTCAAAGAATTAATTGCCGAATCTGTTTCAATTCCTATATGGTTCGATTTAAAGCAGGAATACGTTTACCGGTGCGGGTTGTGACAAAGATGTTTCAATTCCTATATGGTTCGATTTAAAGTATACAACTTATTCGGGACTAACAGCGAATTACTAGTTTCAATTCCTATATGGTTCGATTTAAAGAAACTGGCGAAAAGCACTATCCTAAAACTCAAGAGTTTCAATTCCTATATGGTTCGATTTAAAGTGGTTGTGGACTTTGATACATCGAGTGATTTTGTTAGGTTTCAATTCCTATATGGTTCGATTTAAAGCATAAGATTAATGCCAATGATACAATCGTGGTTACTGAGTTTCAATTCCTATATGGTTCGATTTAAAGAAAAAGACAAAAACGGCTTTTAGCTCCTATAATCGTTTCAATTCCTATATGGTTCGATTTAAAGATTTTTGTAAGGTTCTTCTGTAGTGCTGAATATGGGTTTCAATTCCTATATGGTTCGATTTAAAGCCAGTTAAGCCTATCAATCTGCTTACAAGCATAGCATGTTTCAATTCCTATATGGTTCGATTTAAAGTGGGCAGGTGACAGGCGATATGTACAACGTACAGGCGGAGTTTCAATTCCTATATGGTTCGATTTAAAGCGAGCTCTATGGCAATATTCGCAACTGTCAAATAAGTTTCAATTCCTATATGGTTCGATTTAAAGCATGCCGATGAACCTTGTGCTATCTTTGCATTTAGGTTTCAATTCCTATATGGTTCGATTTAAAGTTCTATCCCTATAATTTGTCCAACCTCCTTTAAACCGGTTTCAATTCCTATATGGTTCGATTTAAAGTTGTTCGGTCTCGCTATTATTGCATCAATTTTCGGCGTTTCAATTCCTATATGGTTCGATTTAAAGATGTCTCTTATACAGGTTGCGAATTCACAAGTTACACAGGTTTCAATTCCTATATGGTTCGATTTAAAGTTAATTTTAGCGCAATAACATAAAACCTTGCGGTGTATGTTTCAATTCCTATATGGTTCGATTTAAAGATAGGCTGCAATTGTTCGCTCCGTCATTGACGTAGTTTCAATTCCTATATGGTTCGATTTAAAGTGGTAGTGATGCTTATCCTTCTTTTAATAATACTGTTTCAATTCCTATATGGTTCGATTTAAAGTGTTTCATAAAACAAAAGGACTCAGCTCTAATATATTTGTTTCAATTCCTATATGGTTCGATTTAAAGTCGGCATATCTGCTAATTACGAAGATTATGATGAAAACGTTTCAATTCCTATATGGTTCGATTTAAAGGGGTTGTAAATACGTTTGTAGAACTCATAAGCATGTTTCAATTCCTATATGGTTCGATTTAAAGTGTCGGATTTATACCTTTCAGAACATCGTTCATACACGTTTCAATTCCTATATGGTTCGATTTAAAGTAACATTCGTAACTTTGCAGTGCCAATGCGTAGCATTGTTTCAATTCCTATATGGTTCGATTTAAAGCGGCCACAGGAAGCAGACGGCACGCGCTTTGGAGACGTTTCAATTCCTATATGGTTCGATTTAAAGAGAACGGGACGGCTATTTGCTTACGTTAAAACAAAGTTTCAATTCCTATATGGTTCGATTTAAAGAATGTTGCGTAAGCCACCTCGTAAGAGGTGTTCTTGTTTCAATTCCTATATGGTTCGATTTAAAGTATTGGCGTAATAATATGGTGCCTACGATGTTTTTGTTTCAATTCCTATATGGTTCGATTTAAAGTGAAAATTAGACGTTGGCGGACCGAACACCGCTAAATTGTTTCAATTCCTATATGGTTCGATTTAAAGCTTCTTTGTCCTTTACATAATACATAATAAAACGTGTTTCAATTCCTATATGGTTCGATTTAAAGGAGGAAGACTGCGTATAACTCGCAGAGAAACCTGCGTTTCAATTCCTATATGGTTCGATTTAAAGCTATGGCATATATACTGCCGTTGTCCGCTTGTGTTGTTTCAATTCCTATATGGTTCGATTTAAAGTAGAATATAGGATTTATTGCCGCCCTTTACTGTATGATGTTTCAATTCCTATATGGTTCGATTTAAAGAAGCAAGATCAGAACGTTACTAACTTGGTTTCTGCAGCGTTTCAATTCCTATATGGTTCGATTTAAAGCTATGTGTGTGCCTCCTAGGGGTGTTTGCCTCTATTCGTTTCAATTCCTATATGGTTCGATTTAAAGGGTTATTGCATGGATTTGGATATGCTCTCTGAGAATGTTTCAATTCCTATATGGTTCGATTTAAAGCCAACATTTTACCCAGTATGCTAATAGGCGTAGTATAGTTTCAATTCCTATATGGTTCGATTTAAAGTACAATAGACCTACGTTCTTTTCCGTCTTTAGCAATTTGTTTCAATTCCTATATGGTTCGATTTAAAGCAGGAATTAGAAAATAACCTGCCTCTGTTGTTTCCTTCGTTTCAATTCCTATATGGTTCGATTTAAAGACGTGGAAGCAACGTGTTTTTGGTCCATCCCTCACATAGTTTCAATTCCTATATGGTTCGATTTAAAGAATGTCTTATGTGCATCGGACGCAATTTTATTAATATGTTTCAATTCCTATATGGTTCGATTTAAAGACGACTCGCTCCGGTAAACGTATAGCTGTGCCTTGGTTTCAATTCCTATATGGTTCGATTTAAAGGTAGTTGGAACAGTAAACCAATGTAAATTAATCAAATGTTTCAATTCCTATATGGTTCGATTTAAAGTCGCATAACATTAAATATAAAGAATTTACTAATTTATTGTTTCAATTCCTATATGGTTCGATTTAAAGATGTGTTCATTCGGTAAAATACGACCTTTGTAATACATGTTTCAATTCCTATATGGTTCGATTTAAAGTTCACACTTATTGCAGTAGAAAGTGAACCGAAGTAGTTTCAATTCCTATATGGTTCGATTTAAAGATACACTTGCCACACGGAACGTAAATCTGTACACCGTTTCAATTCCTATATGGTTCGATTTAAAGTCTGTCCGGTTGGTACTACTGCACAATATACTGCGTTTCAATTCCTATATGGTTCGATTTAAAGCGGTCTGTCTTTACGATAATTCAGGTACTTGGGAGGTTTCAATTCCTATATGGTTCGATTTAAAGCATTCACATTAGTAACTCCAGTCCACTGTGTAACCTGGTTTCAATTCCTATATGGTTCGATTTAAAGTAGCCTGTTTGGCTATGGTTCTTTGTGTGAAAGTAGTTTCAATTCCTATATGGTTCGATTTAAAGAGTATAGGCTGCAGTTATTTGCACCTTCATTGACTTAGTTTCAATTCCTATATGGTTCGATTTAAAGTTACTATTCAGAGAATGCGAACAGCAAAAACTGAAGTTTCAATTCCTATATGGTTCGATTTAAAGCCGATGCTGGTGGTATGATTACGGCTGCTGAAAAAGTTTCAATTCCTATATGGTTCGATTTAAAGCTTAGTTGTTTTTAGGTGTCTTTGTAGAAACCTAGTTTCAATTCCTATATGGTTCGATTTAAAGCTTGAATAAGCGTTTTACAGACGAAAAAACAGGGGTTTCAATTCCTATATGGTTCGATTTAAAGGGGGCAAAGCCTTATCATAGCCATTTTCTTTATAGGAGTTTCAATTCCTATATGGTTCGATTTAAAGTTGCTCCGCTTATTGCTACCGATTACTACACTAGAGGTGTTTCAATTCCTATATGGTTCGATTTAAAGTATCGTTTGCGAAATCAAGCCACCAAGTGTTTTGATTGTTTCAATTCCTATATGGTTCGATTTAAAGAATTACTGGTTAAAAGATTCTCCAAATATTCTGCGGTTTCAATTCCTATATGGTTCGATTTAAAGACGGTGCTGGTTCGGGCGCCATTGGTGGTGCTACTGCGTTTCAATTCCTATATGGTTCGATTTAAAGATTCCAGCAGGCCTTATATGCTGTTTTTCAGACAATGTTTCAATTCCTATATGGTTCGATTTAAAGCGCCTGTCTTGTAACCGTAGCTTTGCACCTTCCAGGTTTCAATTCCTATATGGTTCGATTTAAAGCAATATAACGACCGAATTTGCAGAGCGAGACGGGGGTTTCAATTCCTATATGGTTCGATTTAAAGACGCGCTCGACGATATACGGGCAACGCGCGACTGTTTCGTTTCAATTCCTATATGGTTCGATTTAAAGCTCGAGGCGTTGTATAACGGTTTTATCCGTGTAACAACGTTTCAATTCCTATATGGTTCGATTTAAAGTACAAATGTGCCTATGTCCTTGTTAGTCCTTCCTTAGTTTCAATTCCTATATGGTTCGATTTAAAGTGGCCTAATAGGTCGCACGGTTATTTAAATGTAAGGCGGTTTCAATTCCTATATGGTTCGATTTAAAGGAAGAATATATTAAGAGTAAAAAAGAAGTTCCTGTGACGTTTCAATTCCTATATGGTTCGATTTAAAGAGGAAGCCGCTTTCCAGTTCGGGTAGTAACAAAGAAGTTTCAATTCCTATATGGTTCGATTTAAAGCGTGCCTGAGATAAGTTATAATAAACAATATTTAAGTTTCAATTCCTATATGGTTCGATTTAAAGGTCCTTCTACTGTACCAATAGCGGCCGCGGGCTGTTGCGTTTCAATTCCTATATGGTTCGATTTAAAGGCATAACTGGGATAAGTTTATTGCAAAAGGTCAGTTTAGTTTCAATTCCTATATGGTTCGATTTAAAGGGTGTGGTCACACAAGACTAGTAAATCTGTTTATTGTTTCAATTCCTATATGGTTCGATTTAAAGTCAAGCGGGCGAAACTGCCCATTTTTATCTTTATAAGGTTTCAATTCCTATATGGTTCGATTTAAAGTTATATGTTAATGTAATGCCAAATTGCGCCACACAAGTTTCAATTCCTATATGGTTCGATTTAAAGTCTAGCCTGTTTGGCTATGGTTCTTTGTGCGAAAGTAGTTTCAATTCCTATATGGTTCGATTTAAAGCACGTCTACGAACAAAAGGAACAACCGGAGAATCATGTTTCAATTCCTATATGGTTCGATTTAAAGAACGTCTTCAATACCCGACAACATAGGTTGAACAATGTTTCAATTCCTATATGGTTCGATTTAAAGTCGAAACGACATTAACGTTATCACATCTAGAATCTACGTTTCAATTCCTATATGGTTCGATTTAAAGATATCGCAATAAATAAAAATCCTTCTCCTAAATAGTTTCAATTCCTATATGGTTCGATTTAAAGCATGGTGGTTTTTGTGTTACTTTTGATCCAGATAAGCTGTTTCAATTCCTATATGGTTCGATTTAAAGGCAGTCTTCCGTACTTATCCAGAACGCCTCGTCGGCGTTTCAATTCCTATATGGTTCGATTTAAAGTGTACTCCGCTAATTGCGTTGTTGTTTGCTACGCTGTTTCAATTCCTATATGGTTCGATTTAAAGACTGTCCCGAATCTTTCACGAAAGCAATTAGAAGCGTTTCAATTCCTATATGGTTCGATTTAAAGCCGAACTTGGTGCCTGATAAGAGGTGCAAAAACGTGTTTCAATTCCTATATGGTTCGATTTAAAGGCTATGATTAAATCGTCTATTCCTTTCGGGTCGGCGTTTCAATTCCTATATGGTTCGATTTAAAGTGTTGGGTCTTCTTTCGGCCCTGTTGGCACTGGTATGTTTCAATTCCTATATGGTTCGATTTAAAGGTCGATTGGATAACATCTAATTATACATTGATCCGGTTTCAATTCCTATATGGTTCGATTTAAAGCTTCTATTTGAGTAAGTAAGCGGAGAAGTACCATTGTTTCAATTCCTATATGGTTCGATTTAAAGTGGTGGTTCCCTCGTCTTGCAAAGCAAGGTGTAGCCAAGTTTCAATTCCTATATGGTTCGATTTAAAGGTTAGTTATTCTAATGGCTATGACCTTTCACAAGATGTTTCAATTCCTATATGGTTCGATTTAAAGCCTCAGCCTCTTCTTTCTTTGCACCACCAATGGCACGTTTCAATTCCTATATGGTTCGATTTAAAGCCGATTACTACACTAGAGGTTGGATTACCCCAAATCAGTTTCAATTCCTATATGGTTCGATTTAAAGGCAGCAGCCATATTATCAGCCACACTTTCGAACTGCGTTTCAATTCCTATATGGTTCGATTTAAAGGTGAAAATAGAGTTCGTGAATACGTTAATAATCTTTAGTTTCAATTCCTATATGGTTCGATTTAAAGAACTGAAAACAACCTCGGTAACGTTCCATTGTTGCGACGTTTCAATTCCTATATGGTTCGATTTAAAGAGAAAAAGAAGCTGAAGATTTGTGTAAGATGATAAGATGTTTCAATTCCTATATGGTTCGATTTAAAGCCTCAGCCTGCTGTAAATGCTTTTGACCGCATATGTTTCAATTCCTATATGGTTCGATTTAAAGTTCTTATTACCTACCATAAACTTAATAGCCTCCTTTGTTTCAATTCCTATATGGTTCGATTTAAAGCCGAAATAAGGACTATCAACCTTTGCAGTTCTAGCGTTTCAATTCCTATATGGTTCGATTTAAAGAAGGTGTTGAAACTGAAGATGAAAAGAGTGCTTATTGGTTTCAATTCCTATATGGTTCGATTTAAAGTTTACCCAAATAAGACGTATAACCTTTGTCTATTTGGGTTTCAATTCCTATATGGTTCGATTTAAAGACACAAGGCTTCTTCCGCCTCTTGCTTTAATGCCTCGTTTCAATTCCTATATGGTTCGATTTAAAGTGTCAGAAGTGCTCAACTTGTACGAGAAGGGCCTTTGTTTCAATTCCTATATGGTTCGATTTAAAGGGTACGCGCAGTTTACGGACTTTGAACGTAAATTGGTTTCAATTCCTATATGGTTCGATTTAAAGACGGCCTGGCTTATGGGCGATATTAAAATATTGCCGTTTCAATTCCTATATGGTTCGATTTAAAGAAAAAGGTATCCGGGAGCAGGTTATATCATCGAGGTTTCAATTCCTATATGGTTCGATTTAAAGGGAAGTCCGTTGGCCGGATATTTTTACAACTTATGTGTTTCAATTCCTATATGGTTCGATTTAAAGTAGCCTGTTTGGTTATGGTTCTTTAACCGAAAGCAGTTTCAATTCCTATATGGTTCGATTTAAAGTCCGAACGGTTCAATTAATGCGAAGTCGTTCCTTAGTTTCAATTCCTATATGGTTCGATTTAAAGGATAGGTCAGTTGGAAGTAAATGTTTACCAAGTTGAGTGTTTCAATTCCTATATGGTAACGAAAGAATTTACAAAGCTTTAGGCCTAACGGGCGTTTCAATTCCTATATGGTTCGATTTAAAGAAATTGCCAATTGCTAATATTATGCCTTTTTCAAAGTTTCAATTCCTATATGGTTCGATTTAAAGCCACTAATGGCTGGTTGAATTTCTCTGTAGGTGTGATGTTTCAATTCCTATATGGTTCGATTTAAAGTGAAAATAGAGTTCGTGAATACGTTAATAATCTTTAGTTTCAATTCCTATATGGTTCGATTTAAAGCAGAAAGTCTACGTATTTGTCCATAAAGGAATACGGTTTCAATTCCTATATGGTTCGATTTAAAGCTCCTGCAAAGGTATTATATTCTACAATTTCTAATAGGTTTCAATTCCTATATGGTTCGATTTAAAGTTTCTGACGACCATCCTTATCAATAGACTTTTCCTTGTTTCAATTCCTATATGGTTCGATTTAAAGTTCCTAACGCTGAAACTGGAGAATTAGAGTATCAAGGGTTTCAATTCCTATATGGTTCGATTTAAAGTTGTGGTTGCGGTCAATGTTCATCTTGTCTTAAAAAAGTTTCAATTCCTATATGGTTCGATTTAAAGTCGTAGTCAAACGGGGTCGGCTGAAAATATTCATGTTTCAATTCCTATATGGTTCGATTTAAAG
>AUXO017496858.1_pt1 | contig 12472 bp, 12 predicted proteins | sample 768731 | NCBI WGS metagenome assembly AUXO01 (sample SAMN02715735, study PRJNA202380) | gut metagenome | biome: sheep rumen | host: Ovis aries | place: New Zealand: Palmerston North | reverse complement strand
AAGCAGGAAACTGTATTATATAAGCAGGAAACTGTATTATATAAGCAGGAAACTGTATTATATAAGCAGGAGGATTTGTCTTATTCTTATGTATTTGTTTATAATAACAGTGGCGGAACAGCCGTTGCCTGCTTGCGGATAGTTATATATTCAATTCCATGGCGAACATTTATTAAAATAAAAGATGGTAAAAAGACTGTTCATCTGGTCAGCCTCAGATTCAGTATTTGAAACAGTTTGATAATATTTTATTAAAAAACAAAGAGTAGGAATGTAAGGGAATGCCATGAAGCAACTTTTTAAACTGCCATTGATACTTGCTTCTAGTTCTCCTAGGCGCAAAATGTTGTTAGATACCCTGAATATCCCATTTTCTGTGGAAGTTCCAAATGTAGACGAAGCCATAACAGAAGCACCAGATGTAATGGTTGAAACACTGAGTAAAAGAAAAGCACTTTCTATTATGAATAAGCATCCGCATTCTATTATTTTAGGTGCAGATACATTGGTTTATTGTGATAAAGTACTAGGAAAACCTAAAACACCTGAATGTGCTAGAGAAATGTTGTCTCTCCTGTCTAACAAATGGCATGAAGTATATACAGGCATTACTTTGGTCAATACTGAAACCAATAAGATTATGACGGAGTCGGTTATGACTCGAGTTCATTTCGTAGAACTTTCTTCTTATGATATTGAAGAATATATAATGAGTGGAGAACCGCTGGATAAAGCTGGAGGCTATGCGATACAAGGAAGGGCAGAAGCGTTTATCGACCGAATAGAAGGCTCCTATAGCAATGTGGTCGGACTTCCACTCGCACGTCTTGTAGCTATGATTAAACAGATTTGAAAGGCGGAGATAAATGCCTAGTTCTTTTTTAACGCCGGATATTGCAGTTGATCTTGGAACCAATAACACTAGAATCTATGTTAAAGGACGCGGAATTGTAATTAATGAAGCGTCTCTCATTGTAACGCGTGGTGCTAATTCTAAAAATATTGTTGCAATCGGAGATAGTGCATTGGAATTAATTGGCCGATCCGGAAAGGAATACCGGATAATTCGGCCGATTCGAGCTGGCATCATTGTTGATTATGAAATGGCACAGGTGATGTTGCACTATTTCATTAATAAGGCGATTGGCAGGTCCTTTCTTGCACGGCCTAATGTGGTGATTGGTGTTCCAGGTAACATTACGCAAGTTGCGCGGCAGTCATTTATCAATATCATTGAAAAACTTGGGATCCGTCAGCATTATGTTGTAGATACAGCCTTTGCTTCTGCACTAGGAACGGGATTGTCCGTATATGAGCCGCAGGGAAATCTGGTCGTGAATATTGGGGCAGGAACTACAGAAATTGCATTGATTTCATTAGGGGGCATTGTCTTTTCACAATCTTTGGATGTTGCAGGTAATGCATTAGACGAGGCAATTGCGCAATATTTGAAGAAAAAATATGGCTTATTATTGACAGAGCGAACCGCAGAACAAATTAAATTTGATCTTACAGATGTACGGGAAGAAGAAGCCGGAGACAGGGTTGCCGTTATTCGTGGAAGAGATGTTGCCACGGGAATGCCATACACTCAAGATGTTCCGTTGAAAGAAATTGCATCCGCATTGAAACAGTCAATTCAGGAAATTATGACCGAAATCAGACGCCTTTTAGAAAAAGTACCACCTGAGTTATGCGTAGATATATTGAAAAATGGTATTTTTTTGACTGGGGGAACCAGCGGTCTTCCGGGGTTAGATGCATTAATCGCCACTTCCTTTGGTGTTCCGGTTTCTATCGCCCGAGAGTTTGGCGAATGTACAATACTGGGATCCGGTTATTTGGCTGATCATTTTGAAATATTGAATTCCAATGCGAAGATTCGCTAATAAAAAGGAAGATGAATAATGAGAGATAAACATCCGGTTCTATTTGCATTCATCCGACGTGGAATAATTGTTCTTCTTGTTGGTTTGATGGCATTAACCGTATATAGTCAGTCTTCCGGATTTCCGCTGTCTCCAGAGGGTATTTTTGCTGGCATAATGACACCGCTTCAATCACTTGTGTCGAGGGCTATACAGGAAGGATCGAACTATTTATACCGTATTAAATTAAGAAGCAATATTGAATATGAATATAATCAGTTGAAAGCACAAAATGATGAATTGACATTAAGAAGTATCCTATATGAGGAACTTGAAGAAGAAAACACACAGTTACGGGCTTTACTTGGTGAATATGAAGAGAGAGCTTCAATGAATCCTGTACTTGCAAGAGTCATAGCAAGCGAAACAGGAAACTATTTTTCAACTTTCACCATAAATAAAGGGAGCAGAGATGGAATTAATACGCAAATGGCGGTTATAACGTCTCAAGGCTTGATCGGATATGTTTATGAGGTGTTTCAAACTACATCAAAGGTAATAACGATTATTGATGAACAGGCAAGCTTAGCTGCATTAATAGAGAGTAGCCGGGATCAAGGGGCAATAAAAGGTACTTTAGGGACATCGGGAGAGCCTCTTTGCCGAATGTATTATTTGTCTGCAGACAGTGTTCCGAGACCTGGGGATAGAGTAATAACATCCGGAGTGGGTGTTTCTTTCCCTAAGGGGCTTTTAATAGGATATGTTCGTGAAAGTACTCGAGCTATCGAGGACAATAAGCATTATATTGTTGTTGAGCCAGCGGCAGACTTTGAGCATATTGAAAATGTTCTGGTCCTTCGTTATTATGCACAAATTGAAGAAATGCCAGATAATTATAATAATACAGAAGTTATTATTGCTCCCGTTGCGACAGCACGGCCACAAGCTGTTATTGAAGAGGAACGGTTGAATGCGTCAACACCTGTGCCATTACCCGATGCACCAGGAACAGTTTCAACACCTCAGCCAGAAGTAATTGATGTAATGATTGATGAAGAAGCAATGGGAGACTCTGCAGAACGTTATATTCAGGCTACAGCAACACCTAACATTCAAACAACATTGCCGCCAGTGCAGCAAGATCCCATTGACTGGGAAGAGTCTGATGCTTATTTGGAAGAAGATTACGCTGCTGAATTCCCGGAAGAAATATAAAGTTCTTCCGGGAAGCCTGTGATAAATGATCCTTTGCCTGCGAAGTGTAGAGGGTGACAAGTATTTTATTTTAAGAATGGCAAGGGGGGACAGAAATGACTAAGACTTTAAAATTGTTCGCTGCCGTCTTAATTGCTTGTCTCTTGCAAACTGAAATTGCAAAGTATATGCGTTTATTTGAAATTGCACCGGATTTTATGATTCTCTTCTTAGTCCTTATTTCAGAAGAAGTCGGCCCGTTCGGAGGGTTTTGCGCCGGGTCTTTGATGTCCATGTTTTATGATGCCAGCGTAGGCTATGTGTTGGCAATAAATCTGGTCATTTATACATTCATTGGCTATGCAGCTCCGTTATTAAGAAACCGTATGGCCAAGATGCTACATAGGATCAAGCACAGAAGAGCATTAGTGTTGGCCATCCTTGTTTTTTTTCTAACATTTTTGAGAGAAATGCTCTATATCGGATACTTGTTTTTAATTGGAGCTCAGCAGGGAAAGGTAACAATTATTCGTTTGTTTATTGCCTGCATTTATAATGCTTTGCTAGTTATTCCGTTAATCGGTATTAAGGCATTATTGATGCATCATAAGAAAACAAACACTCGCCTTCAGGCGAAAGGAGAACTGTAATGCCAAAAAAGTACATTGGTCGATTTCGTACATTAGCAGTAGGGATTGCACTTTTGTTTATTGTACTGATTATTCAGCTATTTAATCTTCAGGTGCTTCAATACGATAACAACTCGACGAGCGCAGACAAAAAAAAGACCAAAACAATTACCTCGCAGGGGTCACGTGGAACTATTATGGATACGAACTCATTAACACTTGCATATGATAAACAGGTGTATAATGTTCAGTTCTATCGGGATCCAAACTTCGTTCCTACAGAAAAAGATGCAAATGGGAGAACAGTAAGCCAGTATCTTTTATATACGAATGCCATTATTGATGTAATAGATATCGTAGAAAAAAACGGCGGAACCATGAATACTTCCTTTTCTCTAGTTCGAGATAGTATGACTGGTCTCTGGGTTTTTGCATGGAATAATAATGATTATACGCAGTCACAGCAAAATGCCAGAGAAAGCATGTGGCGAAGTAATTTCTATGTTCAAAGTTTGACACGGTTTCCACAGCAGTCGCTTTTTGAAACGTTATGTACACGTTACCGGATTCCAGAAGAATTGTCAGAAGACAAAAAGATACAAGTTCTATCTGTATGGGAAACTATGCAAAACAATGCATTCCTGTCGCAACCTATTACCATTGCTTCAAACGTTAGTTGGGAAACGGTTATTGAGATTGAAGCCAAAGCTTTAACCCTCAATGGTATTACGGTTTCTGTAAGTACTCAGCGCGTCTATCCTAATGGGACTTTAGCTTGTCATGTAATTGGATACATTGGAAAAATACAGAATTATGACACATATTATGCAAATTATAGAGATAAAGGATATGCATTATCGGATTTGATCGGTTTGGATGGAATTGAGAAAACGATGGAGGATTGGCTGACACCATGTACTTCTCAGCGCGTAGGAAGAAGAATAGTAGAAATCGATCGTTATGGGGCTGTCAATAGAACCATATCCACTTCAGAGGCTTCGGATGGAAATAATATCAAATTGACAATAGACTCAAACTTGCAGAGAATCGCAGAATCCGCACTTGAAGAAAACATAAATTATATTCGTGACGAGCAAGAAAGACTTATGAACAGTGATACTTGGCTTGATACAAATAAAAGTGAACTTCAAGGTACTTCCAGAGATTTTGATTCCAATCCTATAGAATTGGCCGAAAAAGGGGCTGTTGTCGTAATTGATATGCAGGGGAGAGTGCTATCATTAGCTAGCTATCCGCCTTATGATCCTAATGCATTTATAGTCGGTGGGGAAGCGGCATCCAGTATACTGCTTGATTCTAGAAACCCATTGGTAAATTATGCTATCGGTTCTAGAGATACGCCAGGATCAATTTTTAAGCTTGTTACTGCAACAGCCGGACTCCAATCAGAGCAACTGACTACAACAGAAACAATCGATGACGAAGGATATTTTAAAAAATATGATACCAGCAATCCACCGCGCTGCTGGATTAATCAAAAGCAGTTAAGTAGACACGCAAACCAAACTGTCAAGGATGGATTAATGCATTCCTGCAATTATTTTTTCTACACAGTTGGTTCCAGACTTTACGAGAATACGGATGATCAGCTATATAAAACAGCTGCATTATATGGACTCACTACAAGGACTGGAATTGACCTTCCTGGTGAGTTGCAGGGATATGTGGGAAGCCAGACATCCCTGTATGACAAAAATAAGGCAATCAGTGCAGCCGAACAATGCACTTGGCGTCCCTCTATTGTATTTAATAATATAAAAAAGCACTTGGTCAGCGTTGGAGAAGATTACAGCATGATCTTTGATGATGCAAAACTGAACAAATGTGTAAAACGATTGATGGATATGGCGGTGGATTCAAATCAGTCAGACTGGCTTCCACAAATTCGAACTATTTTGATGGAAGAGTTGGATATGCCACGTGAACTGGTTTATTTGCAGATCGTTGCAGGTGATACATACATTATGCTTAACGAAATAAAATGGGGCGGTTCAGAAGCGATTATGTGCGCTGTCGGACAGTCTATAACAACAATAACCCCTGTTGAAGTTGCTCGCTATATTGCAGCGGTTGCTAATGGAGGCCGGGTATACGATCTTCGCCTAGTTGATTCTATTATTTCTCCTAATGGAGATGTTCTTAGCCATAGCGAGCCTATTCTTGCGTCTCAAATTGAAGGCCCTAATGTTGACATGTATTTATCGACGATACGGGAGGGAATGAAAGGCGTTACGGAAGCAGAAGGAACCGCTGCTAAGTTCTTCTCAGGAGCATCTATAGCAGAACAAATTGGAGCTAAAACGGGAACCGCTGAAAAAACAGGTATTGATTTGGAAAATAATGCGTGGATGGTTGCATTTGCGCCGTATGAAAATCCGGAAATAGCAATATGCGTATACATACCACATGGCTACAGCGGAGCGTATTGTTCTTTAACAATACGAAGTATCTGTGAGTACTATATGTCCCATCGAACACTGGGTGGGGATGATTTAATGCCTCCTACGAATGCGTTGGCCAATTAATACGAGGGAGTAAAAAGAATGAGCATGTGGTTTATACTTTCGGGGGTAGGTGGCGCAGGTAAAACAATATCAGCATTTGCACTCGCGAGCATTTCAGCACAACACAGAAAAACGTTATTTCTTGATTGCTGTGGTGCATCTAGAAAAGGGGACTATTTATTAGGTATTGAAAACAATATTTCATTATCTTTGGAAGATGTTTTATCTGGAAGCGTTCCCTTAAATGATGCGTTGTATCCATGTAATAATAAAAACTTAGATTATGCATGTATCTCATTATTTCACAGTGTCCCATTGCAGGATTATCTTGGCTTGTTCTTTACGCTTCAAGCAATGTACGACCTATTAGTACTAGATGTTCCTTCGGGCGAGCTTAATGTGGATCTTAGATTAATTAGACCGTCAGATCGGTTTATTATTACTTCTTATCCTGATCCAGCATCAATGCGTGCAAATTGTATGATTACCGACATACTTTCACAATATAGGAATCAAGTAATGATGATTCTGAACTTTGCCGACAAACCATTAATGCATCGGAAAATACAATTAGATGCATATGAAATCGAAAATAGTTACGGTTTACATACGGAAGGAATAGTGTACTATGATCCAATGATACACGCAGCGACCATACAAAAAAAGGACTTTACCATGTATCCAAAGAATTATAAACAAGTTTTCGAAAAGATATATAACAGTATCGAAGATTGAACAAATACGTTTTAAGGAAGCTATATGATTTCATCTGTTCAAAACAGGCTTTCAAAACCACATTTTGACTGGCCTCTGCTGATTGCCGCCTATTTATTGGCATTATATGGCGTATTTGCAATTACTATTTCAAATTTCAATCCTACATTGGGTTCGGATCGTTCATTACAAGATTTAGTCATGGATGCCAATAATGGACGTTTACAATTGCTGTGGGTTGTTGTTTCAATGGTTGTTGTAGCATTAATCATGACAATACGATACGACTTAATAGGAAGAATGTGGCCACTGATTTATATCGTAGATATTTTGCTACTGATCTTAGTATTAGGTACTACCAAAATAAATGGTGTCAGTGGTTGGTTCCAATTATTGGATAGAACAATTCAGCCTTCTGAATTGGCTAAAATAGCGCTGATCATTACACTTTCAAAAGCATTAACGAGGCATGCAGACAAGGCTATCCCTAACTTTGGCTATTTTGTGTATATTTGTATTCACTTTGGTATTCCTGCATTATTGATAGCGGCTCAGCCAGATATTGGTACTCTCATGGTATTTGTTGTAATATTTGTCGTCCTTTTATTCATGTCAGGTTTTGAATTGCAATGGTTTTTTGCACTAGGCGGACTTGCGGTAGCTGGTATAACACCGGTTATTTTTCATTTAGCAAGTACCAATAATTTTCGTTGGCTTCGGTTGGTAGCGTTTATTAACCCAGAATCAGATCCGACTGGAAGTTCCTATCAAATTGTTAATTCCAAGGTGACGGTTGGTTCTGGAGGAATATATGGAAAAGGTGCTTGGGCAGAAGGAACATTAACTCATTTAAATTATGTTCCAGAAAACCATACGGATTTTATTTTTACGGTAGTTGGGGAAACGTTGGGGTTTGTTGGAGCGTGTATTTTGCTGGGCTTATATGCATTTTTAATATTTCGCATGTTGCTATTAGCATATCATACAGATGATCGCTTTGGACAATTTATTATTATCGGGGTTATGTCAATGCTACTATTTCACGTATACGAGAATATCGGTATGTGCATTGGCGTTATGCCTATAACAGGAATACCACTTCCATTTATAAGTTATGGAGGGACAAATTTGGTTATCAATATGGCAGGAATTGGCCTCGTATTAAATGTTACTCGATATAAGAGTTCGCTTGATTTACGAGTCAGACAAGAGCAGGTATAAACTATAAGGTAGTTAGAAAGGGGACTGCTTTGGATAATAAAGGGGTATTACGTTTACAGGAAATGGACATCAGTCCAGAGGTAATTGATGCATTTGAATACATGGGTTTCACTGAATTGACAGCAATTCAGGATAAATGTATTCCTTTAATGATGAAGGGGCTAGATATTATTGGTTTAGCACCTACTGGAACCGGGAAAACGCTTGGCTTTGGAATTCCAATGTTGGAATATGTTAGCTTAAAAGATACTTCCATACAGGAGCTTGTGCTGGCACCGACGCGTGAATTAGCACAACAAATTGCAGAAGAGATAACCGACCTCTCGCATTTTATTAAAGGAATAAAGATTGCGGCTATTTATGGAGGACAGTCTTTTCGGCAACAGCTTGCCGTTCTTTCTCGGAAGCCACAGATTATCATTGCGACACCTGGGCGCTTAATAGACCATGTAATGCGGAAAAACATCGATCTAAAGGCAGTTCATACTGTAGTTATTGATGAAGCAGATGAAATGCTAAAAATGGGGTTTATTGATGATGTTGAGAAAATTATTAAAATGACATCTCCAAACCGTCAACTGGTCATGTTTAGTGCAACAACAAATCAGGATGTTTTAACCGTTTCATGGAAATATCAGCATTCTCCGATTGAAATCGTTGTTTTACCTGAAAAAGAAAACAAACCTGAAATCGCTCAGTATTTGATCAGATCGGAACACCAAGAAAAATTTGACCATTTATTATATTTGCTTGATTCTGGTGAATACACCAGAATTATGATCTTTTGCAATACAAAAGACATGACAGCACGATTATGTAACCGATTAAAAAAACTTGGTTACAGCGTGGAGTGTTTACACGGAGATATCAAACAAAAGCAGCGTGATACTGTTATGGCGAAGTATCGTAAAGGTGAGTATGAAATTCTTGTAGCAACAGATATTGCAGCTAGAGGAATTGATATTGACGATGTCGAAGTTGTAATTAATTATGATGTTCCAGAAAAAAATGAATATTATATCCATCGTATAGGGAGAACAGGACGTGCAAAACGTCATGGTGTTAGCTTTACCTTCTTAAGCTATCGTGATAGTGTTCATATGGATGAGATTTTAAAATACGTCAATGCAAGTCCTAAAATGCTATCATTTGATGAGTGTGGGACTCTCTGTTATGAAGAAACCGGACTCCCATTTCTCAATAATGCTTAAAAAGGGATTGAATTAACTATTTCTTTGTGGTATGCTTTAACGGGCGTTGATAGTATTATCGTATCGTTCAATTTCTGAAAGAGAGGAACCCGACAATGGATGAGAATATCATGGAAAACGAAAACATAATCGTTTTGACAGATGAAGATGGATCAGAGGTTGAATTTGAGTTTTGTGCTTCGATCGAATACGAAGGGTCTGAATATGTTGTTTTACTTCCAACAGAAGATGATGATGGAGAAGTTGTCATCTTACAAGTTGTAGAAGGTGACAACCCCGATGATCCTGATGAAGTTTTATATGTTAGCGTGGAAGATGATGATCTTTTAGAAACTATTTTTCAGATATTTAAAGAACAAGCTGCTGATGATTATGATTTTGAATAAAAAAGAAGCCGAATGGCTTCTTTTTTTACAATCAAATTTTTAGTTATCATCCCGTAATTTTGTACTTTGAGCAGCTAACCTTCGATGATCTTCAGCCATGGCAGCATAATGCTTTCGGGTTGTATTAACATCAGAGTGGCCAAGTACATCGGCAACAAGATAAATATCTCCGGTCTCTCTATACAGATTTGTTCCAAATGTGCTGCGAAGTTTATGAGGACTGATTCGTTTCTTTAAGGGGGCAGCAATGGATGCATACTTTTTTACCATATTTTCAACGGCACGCTGAGAAATACGTTTGCGCTGAATAGAGAGGAAAAAGGCTTCTTCGTATCCAGGTAGAGTTTCAATTTTAAGACGTTCTTCAAGATAAGATTTTAGTGGAGTAGCTACTTCGTCAGAAAAATAAAGTATAACTTCTTTTCCGCCTTTTCGGGTAACAACAAAGGCGTTTTGTTCAAAATCGAAATCATCAATATTTAATCCGACACATTCACTGATTCGTATTCCGGTCCCTAGGAATAAAGATAATAGAGCCAAATCACGTTTGCCAGTTAAATTATGGAATTTTTGATAATTTTTTGGCAAACCGTTGCCGCTTTCTGCAAGGTCCAAAATTCGGGCAACTTCATCAATATCAAGACGGATAATGGCATGCTCATGAAGTTTGGGCAATGGAACAAGCGCGGCAATATTACTTGAAATTAACCCCTCACTGAACAAGTACTTATAAAATGCTCTGAGAGAAGCGAATTTACGTTTAATACCATATTCATGGTTTGTTACTGGTTTAGAAACAATCAAATCGTTATCATTAATGTCATCTTCAGGAAACTCATTTTTATAGTATAACGATAAATACCTTGCATAACGCTCAATATCTTGCTTAGTTATTTGATTGATATCATTTACAGTAAAAGCAGTGATTGATTTTCCATTAAACTTTGATACTTCAGATGAAAGATATGTAAAAAAAAGTTTTAAATCATATGCATAACTCAAACGTGTCAGCGGACTTGTAATCTGTTCAATATAAAGAAAATAATCAGAACAAATGGCAGGGAGTTCTTTAGAGAGTATTCTGATACGTTTAAGCCGTTTTAATTGATTAGCAGTATGATAGCTATTTGGCATGATTCACCTCATATAAGACCTCAAGACTGCGTAAAACCTGAGTTTTGCGCAGTCTTGAGGAGATACCCCCCATTAACGATTATTAGCCTTAATTTGGTCAGTAGCTAATTTATCACACCGATTATTAATTGGATCATTGGCGTGTCCTTTAACTTTATGAAATGACACTTGATGGCGTTCCATAATGCGAAGTAAATACTTCCATAAATCCATATTTTCAACCGTATTTTTTTTGTCGCTTTTTTTCCATCCATTTTTCTGCCAATTAAAAATCCAGCCTTCGTTGAATGCATTGATAACATATGCTGAATCGGAATAAACATCAACTATACAGCTCTGCTTTAGTGCATCCAATCCCTGAATAATTGCAAATAATTCCATGCGATTATTTGTTGTATCAGGCATATAACCGGATAATTCTTTTTTATAGTCGCCATATATTAAAATTGTTCCCCAGCCACCTGGGCCTGGATTACCAGAACAGGCTCCATCTGTATAAATAGTTACTTTTTTCATAAAAAAACCGCGCAATCAATCCTTATTGAGATTTGCTTCCTTCCTAATTGTAGCGTTCAAAGCATCAATGAGAGAAGCATGAAATCCGCCATGATGCAACGAATTAATTCCTTCAATTGTTGTTCCACCAGGTGAACAGACTTGATCTTTTAAAACGCATGGATGCTGCCCTGTTTTTAAAACCATCTGCGCAGCTCCGATAACCATATTAGCAGTAAGTTCGACCGCAGTATTCTTAGGAATACCGTTAAGAACTGCTGCATCACACAGTGCTTCTATAAATTCAAATACAAATGCTGGGCCACAGCCAGTAAGAGAGCCTTCTTTAGAAAAAAGATTGTCAGATGCTAAACTTATCTTCCCGATTGACTCAAAAATAGCTTTTGTTAAAGTTAAATCATTTTCAGTAAATCGTCCAGAAGTATTGATAATAGACATACCGTAGCCAACCGAAACTGGTATATTGGGCATTACACATATAAATCTTGTATCAGATGGAAGTTTTTTTTCTAATTGTTCTGGTGACCAACCAGCAGCAATCGATATAATGAACTTTCCATTCAGGTATTCTTTAATTTCATCAAGAATCTGAGCAATGATATTAGGTTTTATTGCCAAAACAATGCAATCAGAATTTTGTGTAAGTTCTTTATTGTTTGCGAATACTTCAATTCTTCTAAATTCATCGGAGTCCGTCTTATGTGGATGCAGGCGACTTACCGAAATATCATCGGGACTAATAACATTCTTTTTAATTACGCCAGAAAGGATAGCGCCTCCCATATTGCCAAGGCCAATAAATCCTAGTTTCATGCTAATTCCCCATTTCTTAAATTCATGTCTTAAGAACTAAAAAAAGAATCCGCAATAAATAAAGCGGATTCTAATACATTTTGGTGCGGGAAACAGGACTTGAACCTGCATGAACAAAACGTTCACTAGAACCTGAATCTAGCGCGTCTGCCAATTCCGCCATTCCCGCATTTGGTGGGCAGGGATGGATTCGAACCATCGAAGGCGGAGCCGGCAGATTTACAGTCTGCTCCCTTTGGCCACTCGGGAACCTACCCA
>AUXO015217797.1_pt1 | contig 12473 bp, 8 predicted proteins | sample 768731 | NCBI WGS metagenome assembly AUXO01 (sample SAMN02715735, study PRJNA202380) | gut metagenome | biome: sheep rumen | host: Ovis aries | place: New Zealand: Palmerston North | reverse complement strand
CATCTTCAAATACTGTTCCTGAAAGAACTCTTTCTTCTCCTAATTTGAAAATTAAGTATGGTGCATCTGAATCTCTTTCATGTTTTGAAGTTTTGTGTGGTTGGTTATCTTTTTGTATATTATTTTCCCAACTATAATCTCTTCTTAAATATTTATGATATCCTACTGCTATTGTCTTTGTTGGATTATTTTCAATTATTCCATTTGGATGGTTAAGTATATCAACTAGTGCATCATGTTTTACATTAAATGATATTTCCACTGATACTGTTTTATCTTTATCTACTCCATTATATGCATTTCCTTTATATACAGCTGTTCCTTCTTTTCCATCCTTTTTAGTCCAGTTTGCATCTTCTACTAATGTATATCTATTTGTGTCATAGTTATTTATTAAACTTGTAATAACTAATTTATCTTCTTTGTATAAGTCTTCTATATTATAGTTTGTTGTGTTTGTAATATCAATCCTATATGTAACTTTTGTAGTAAGTTCTTCTGTACTATTTTTAACATCATAAGCTATATCTGAAGGATAAAAATCTGTTGAATATGCAGATATGATTCTTTCATGTTGCCAATTAACTTTTGGTGCTGCAACTTTTTGTTTATCTCCTTTTTTACCATATCTATATGTATATGTATATCCTTTCATTCCAATTTTTACATTTTCTAAAGCTTCGTTTACAGAATAGTCTGTTTGTGGAATTTCTTTAATTCCTAAGTTAATGTTATTTAATACGTCACCTTCTAATAATTTTTTGTAAAGGTTTCCGTTATAGTCTAATCCATATATTTTTCCTTTTTCAGCATCTTTTCCTTTGTATGTTGATGCTTTACCAGAAAGATTTGTGTCTTCTTCTGCTACAGAATCCATTAGTGCTCTTGATCCTGCTTTATCTATTTTATTAATATCTGTAGAATTAAATGCTACTGGAATATATTTGCTTATATCTTTGTCAGATACTTTTACTCCATTGTAATCAAATTCCACATAATAATTCTTTAATTGACTTGCTATAATCTTTTTGTCAAATGTATATACCCCACTTGCGTTTGTTTTCTTTGTTTCTTCTACTTTTCCAGAATTTTTATTTACTAATTTTACTGTTACACCTGCAACTCTTGTTTCTTCTCCATTATTATATAGGCTGTCCCAAGTATTAAGCTTTGTTCTTGGAATGTCTATCCATACATATCCTTTAATTGTAGTTAATGGGATAATATTCATTACATATGTTTCACCTTTTGCCTTTGTTTTTCCTGTATCAACTGTTATTAATCTTTGTGAACGTGCTCCATCATTTCTTTCTAGGAACCATATTTTTGCACTTAATACTTCACTATCTTTTAATTTAATACTAACTGTATTTATTTTTTTGCCAGAATTACTATGTATATAATAATTTTCATTTGATTTAATATCAGCTGCTTTTACAGTTTTCTTTCCATTTTTATCTGTTGAAAATGTTATATTACTAATTGCATTTCCTGAACTATCTTTTGCAACAATAGATTCTATAATACCGCTATATTTAATTTTGAAAGGTCCATATGCTGTTTCAGAAATTTGTTCAATGTCTTTTGTTGTACTATTTTTGTCTATTTTAGGTGCATTTGAATTAGTATTTTTAGCATAATTTTGTCCATCTGAAATTAGTTTTAATGCTCTCTCTTTTACACGCCAGTGATTATTCAAACTAAATCCTGAGTCATTCCATTTTCTGTCAATACCTAATTTTGAGAATCCTACTGTGTTATACCATGTTTGTAGGTATTTATGGATTGCTCTCATTCTTACACCATCATTCGTATAACTATTATTATATCCCTTATAATAGTTCTGTTCTCCACATACATATGCTAAAACAGTATTTACAGATGAATTGCTTGTCTTAACAGTTTTTCCTGTTTTTCCTGTATAAGCTGTTGCATTTGTTCCATTGATTTCAACATAAGCATCAACTCTATACCAAGCATCCTCTGTATCAGCCCTATGTTGTACACAGTATAAATGGTCACTTTCTTTGAACATACTTACCGTTCCATCATTTCGTCCATTTCCTAAATAAATTCTGTTTCCAACATTTGGCCCACTTGTTAATTCACTTCTACTAGATATATCTTTTGCTTGTACGAATTCAGGTATAAACATAATAAGTACTAATAAAAGACTTATAAATGTTATTATTTTCTTTGTTCTCTTCATTTTAACTCCCTCCTCTTTATATTTCTATTTTTTCTAGTAGTAACTTTTTATTAACCAAATATGCTAAACCGCCAATTACAATTATTATTGTAAGCGTTAATGCAACATAACTAACTGCTGCACCTGTCTTTACTCCTATAATTGTATCTGCTGATCCAGTATTTTGAGTTTTTCCATTTTTTTCTGTTGTAACCGTATTTGGAATACCTAAGCTGTTATATGCTGATTCTATTTCAGCTTTATTGTTTGTAAGTCCTGTATTTGATTCTGTCATTTTCTTTGTTAATGTTAATATAACTTCTTTTGTTTGTCCAGGTTCAATTAATGTATCTGCCAAACTTGATGTATATAAGTTATTTCCTTTTTTATACCAATCACTATTCAATCCTGAATTAAATTTTAGTGATGATGGTAAATAGTCTACTATAGTTTTTGCATATCCTGCAACTTCTCCTACATTTGTAACTTTTAGTTTGTATTCAATTACAACATTAGAACCACTTAATTCTTTTGAAGCTATTTCAACCTTAGCAATTCCTGTATCTTCAAAGTTATATGTTTTAGAACCATTTTTGTTCGTTACTATCATTTTACTAATTACTTTGTCTAATTTTAAGCTAAATATCTTTGCATCTGCTAATCCTAAATCAATATCTGATATATCTTCGTTAACATTAACTACATCTGTATATGCTGCTGTTCTTTCTTCACCATTAACTGTTCTTGATGCTTTTACTGCATCTGAATTTTTAGTGTTATCTCCGTTTTCTACTTGATAAGTTGTTACCATATATTTTTCTGTGTCATATTCGAATGCAACTATATATTTTCCTTCTGGTAATCCAAATAGTTTATATGTTCCATCACTTCCTGTAGTAGTAGAAATTTCTTCATTATTGTATTTTGCTACCTTATTTGTTTCAACATCTATTGCATATACTCTTATTCCAGACAATAAAGGTTCTTCTGAGTCTCTTTCACCACTATTATCTTCATCCTTCCATACTGTTCCGCTTATAGAGTATCCTGAATAGCTTGGATTATCAGGATTGTTTATGTCTTCACTTTGTGAATCTCCTTGTCCCATTGTTGAATATTTTGTTTGTTCTACTTCTGCTAATCTTAATGTTTTATCAAATACTACTGCTGTATTTGTAATACTTACACTCTTTGATCCAATTGCATTTTCATCAACAATTCCTTCTATGTTTAAAACTGTTTCTTTTCCAACTGGTAATTTTGATTTTATAGTTAATATATCATAACTTGAATCGTCTTCCTCATATATTGTTTCTGTTTCATATTCGCATTTTTTTCCATCTAATGTAATTTTAGATAATTTCAAATATCCCGAGAATTCATCTTTTATTTCTAATTCTGTAGCATCAAATTTTCCTACATTTTTAATTTTGATATTATATTTGATTTTATCTCCATAATCAACATATTTTGATGACTTATTCTTCTTTTCAACAGTTGTTGTAGATGTTACTTCTAAATTGACTCCCTGTATTTTTTCAACAATTTTGTTAGATCTATATCTATTTGCTATTATTGCAGATATCTCTGCTATATTGAAATCAGTTGTCTCTGCAGTTGCATTTATTATAATTGTAACCATTCCATTTGCAGGAATTCTTTCAAGAGTGAAAGATTTGCTATTTTTGTCTATTTCTCCAAAATTGTTTTCATCAATATTCCAATAAATTGTGTTTACTCCTAATCCATTATTTTTATTTAGATTAACTTGTACATTTTTTTGTTCATTGCTTGTTAAATTCTTTATATATATTTCATAAATATAATTATAACCTGCATCTAAAACTGTATTAGGCTCTCTAAATATAGGTAGAATTTCTACATCAATATCACTTGGTTCAACTATATTTGAAATACTTTCTTCAACACTATTATCATCAACTTTTGACACAATAGTTGATTTTATTGTCTTAGTTTCGGTAGTATTGTTTACTTTTACCATATATGTTATTGTATATGATTTTCCTGCATCTAATTGAATATTGTTTACTGTAATCTGCTTATCTGCTTTTTCAATAAAGTATTTTTCTTTATTTGTATATTCATCCATAACTGGATCATAATCTGGGTATTTTGGATTTACTTCTATTTTAGTTGTATCTTCCGGAATAGTTGCTGTAATACTTACATTACTTGCCTTTCCTGTTCCCATATTTGTAACAGTTGTAGTATATTCTATAATTTCTCCAGCGTTAACTTTATCTCCATCTTTTATCTCTACTCCTTGAATTTTTGCAGTTATAGATGATTTTAGTTCTGCAGCTTTTCCTGTTGTAAATATTATTTTTGTTGATTCTGCTTCTTTCTTTGTATTACTTAAATTATTTGTATATGATACTTTATATGATGCTTCTGTTGTTAAATTAGGTGATAATTTTTCTCCAACTTTTATATCATAACTTATATTTATTTTTTTGCCATTTTCTACACTTCCTATTACCACTAAGAAATATTTGGCATCATTTTTTTCTGTTTCTGTCCATCCATTTTCTGTTTTGCTAATACTAATTGTTGGGTCATCTACAGATGTATAATATGTTCTAACATTTTCAATATTTGTTCTTATTTTACTTGTTCTTTCAATTTTTCCACTTATATTTGCTATTTTCCCAAATATTGCTACATTTGATATATCTGTTTCTTCATTGTTAATTATTTGCATTTTTACAGTTGCATTTTTTGCTCCTGCATTTGTATCAAGTACAACTTCTTTATCATTTTCTTTTCCAAAAGTTGTTACATTATATTCAGCTATGTTATTTACTAAAATCATTGAACTTTCTGATGCAATACTTATTTTTACTCTTTCCTCTCCATTGTCTGCAAATTTTGTTGCATTTTCATTTGTATATGTCATTATAATGTCTTCTATACTGTTCGTCGATAGTCTGTCTAATTCAACATTTGCTGTTATATTTAATGTAGCTCCATTACCTTCGTAAGACTTTTGTTCTCCTGTTAAAATGATTGTTATTACTTCTTGTCCATTTTCTTCATTTATTTTAAAATCACCTTTTTTTATTTCTAATCCATTTCCATACATTAAATTACATTCTGCTTTTATTTTATTTATTTGTTTTGGTAATTTTATTTTTACAACTGGATTTTTAAATAAATCTCTATTTTCATTATCACTTTCTAAAACTGCCGTTATATGCATTTCTTGTGCTGAAGAAGTAGTAAGTGTTAATGGTTCAATATTTAAACTTGCTTTTGATTCTGTTTCTTTTAAGCTAATTGTTCCATTTGCTTTTATACTATTTGTTGTGTTGTCATTTTTTGTATAAGTAACTTTGTTAGAGTCTTTTATTTTTGAAAAGCCTTTTATTTCTTCTCTTGAATATGATGTTTTTTTAATCATTTTTGAAATTTCATATTTTAAAACTCCATTATCTACTGGTTTTGAAGTTTCAATATTTATTATAGTTGCTTCTCCTTCAAGTTCAACTATAATATTTCCATTTTCATTTGCTTCTGTTTCATTTGTTATACTTTTTTCATTACCATTTTGATCTGTTATTTTAATATCCCATATATCTCCCAAAATACTGGTTATATTTGGTTTATTAAAAGTAATGTTCTTGTATATAACATTAAGATTTTTTTCCTCTTCTTCATTTAAAGCCTTAACTTTACCTTCTTCTATTTCTATTTTTTGTATCATTTCCGAGTAATCTATATATACTTCTGTATTAGTTGTATAGTCTTTATCTTCTCCTGCATATATTTTTCCTTTTGCAATCTCTTTTTGTGGTTCTTTTTCGGCTATTGAAACTAATGCTTCTTTGTTCTGTGAAACTTCTATTTCTGTATTTTGTTTTAATTCTTTATCATCATAAGTTGTAAGCGAAGCACTTATATTCATTTTTTCATTTGCTAGCTCTACTGATTCTGCATATTTTACAGTAACTACAAACTCATCTTCTACATCTTTTTTCCACCTAATTATGTCATTTTGATTGTTCTGTGTATTTATTGTTATTTTTCCTTGTGAAAATTCTGATGAAGTGCATCCTCTATCTCCATTTGCTGCATCAGTTGTCCTTTTATGTACCTTTACTGTTTCTGGCTCTCCTGGGATACTAACATCTATGTTTGTATTTTTTACTGGAAAAGAATTATTTTCTATTTTACTTTTTATTAATAATTGAATTATTCTTTTATTTACACCATTTTCGCTATAAATAGTGTTAGTTAATATTTCAGAGCTTAACTTTGACTTAATATTTTCCTGTGAAACCCAATTAGCTTTAAGTTCTGCTTTTCCCTTAATTTGAATATTGTCATTTTTACTATTTGCATATGTTCCAGTTAAATTAATTTCTGATACCTTGCTAAGATAATTGAAGTCAAATTCTTGTTTATATGCAAATTCAATTCCAACTTCAATCTTCTTTGACTCACCCTCGTTTATCTGCTTTAAGCTGATTGAATTTTCATCTATTGCTATTATATTTTCATTCTCTACATCTTTTTTAAACTTAAAATTCGAATTATCTCCTAATTCAATTTTAGCATTAGATAGATATCCATCCTTTTTTACTCCAACCTCTATTGCAATTTTCAAATCATTTTTGTCAACTGAAGCTGATGTTTCTAACGAATGATTACCATCTAAAAAATATGCATTAAATTCTACATTTTGATTATTTACTTCTGCTGTATCAATAGCATAACTAATAATGCTTGTTCCAACAAAACTTAAATCTGCCATTGTCATGACCATAATGACAACTAATGCTAATACCTTCTGAATAATTCTTTTCCCAGTTGTATTCATAAATTAATTCCTCCCTTTATAATATATCTTTACATATTATAAATATGCCATTTTTAGTTGTCAATATATCATTTCCTCATTAAAATGTATGTACTTACGGCTTTTACTTCTTGTTATTATATGACATTTTTATTATAATTTTATTACATTTTTGTAATAATAATTTTCTTCTATGACACAATTTGGCATTCTATTATTATTATACCCCTTTTTTTCAAATTTTGCAAGCTTTTTAGTCAATTTCTTTAAACTTTTTATGTAACTTTTTGTACTATTTTTAGTAATTAAATTTAGTAACATATTTTAATTTTTTTCATATAATAAAATATTAAAAATATAAATGTATAGAAAGGTGTTGATTTTATGAATAATAATGATATTTCTAATTTTATTAATCTTCTTAATAATATGGATAAAAATAAACTTAATCAAAGTATAAATCAATTAAATCAGATACTTAGTAATGAGGATAAAAAGCGAATTATAGATGCTTTAAATAATCAAAATAAACATTAAAGAAAGGAATATAAAATGGCTGATAATTTAAATATTTCTCCAGATATGATTAATAATTTGGTTAATATGTTAAGCAATAATCCTTCCTTTCAAAATCAATCAAATAATAAGAAAAACTTCAAAGAATACGAAAATCAAAATAATTCAGATAACACTGATAGTTTTAATAATATTGACTTTGAAACAATAATAAAATTAAAATCAATAATGGATAATATGAATAATTTAAACAATCAAGATAGTAGACTTCTGCATTCTTTAAAACCATACTTACGTAAGAGTAGACAAGAAAAACTTGATCAATATATTAACATATTAAAGATATCTCATGTATCGAAATTATTTAATCAAAAAGGAGATGGTACATAATGCTTTTTTATCCTCCATTTAGCTTACCTTTTTTTAATAATTCTAGATATTTATATAATAACCCTTCAATAAATAAAAGAATAAATAACATACAACATAATTTTAATAAAACAATTAATACTAATGAAAAAATAAAAAAAGTCTCAGAAGATAACGAGACTTCTGAGACTTTTTTTGAAATATTTGGTTTAAAACTTTTTTTCGATGATGTTTTAATACTATGTATTTTATATTTTCTATATACTGAAGAAATAAAAAATGAAGAGCTATTTATATGTTTAATTCTATTACTCCTAAGTTAAGACTATTCAATAATAATTTTGTCTTTATCTACATAAGCATATGCCAATTTTCTTAATGGTTCTTCTTCTCTGTTAAATTCTTTTACAATATTTGCAATCCTCATTTGAACTGTATCTATTCTACCTGCTGCAATTATTGCTTGTTTGTTTCCTTTTGCTCCAGCATGGGCTAGGCCTCTTAATGTGCCTAAAACAACAATGTTATCAGATGCTATCACCTCTGCTCCTGAATTTACATCTCCAAGTATTACAATGCTTCTTTCTTCTTCAAGTTTTTGTCCTGATCTTAAGGAACCTTTATGGAATTTTGTTTCTGAAGTAGATATTTCACTTAAAAATGTCTTTTTAATATTAGATAATCCCATCTCTCTTGGCATATCAAATTCCACATCAACATCTAAAATTTCCTTAATTATTGTTTCAATTTTCTCAATTTCCCTATTTTTTAATACTCTTCCTATAACTCTAATTGGAGTTCTATCTTCTTTATATATTTTTTTTAATTGAGTAACTTTCTTTTTAACTTCTTTTTCAATGTCGCTAAATTCTGTACCATCATTTATTTTTATTACAACATAATTATTTCTTTGAAAAACATTCAAACAACTACTTTTCATTTATACCATTCCTTTAATTTATACTTTCTGCATAACTTTCTGCACGATTATTCTCTTGTATTTCATTTGAATTAATATTCATTCCAAAGTATTCTGCTATTAGTTCTCTTACAACTTCTGCTGTATAGTTTCCATGTCCTCCGTTTTCCACCATAACAACAACACATATCTCTGGGTTATCATATGGTGCAAACCCAGTAAACCAAGCATTTACTTTATTTCCTGGTGCTTCTGCTGAACCTGTTTTTCCTCCTATTTCTATTTTAAAGTCTTTAAATATATTATATGCTGTTCCACCATCTTGTGCAACGGATTTCATTCCTTGTTTGACTATATCTACATTTTCTTTTGAAAGTTTAATGTCACTTGATTCATTTTCTAGATTTAACTTTTGCTTAACATATTTTTTTATTTGTTTCTTACTCTCTTCTGTTCCATCTGCATTTAATACATTTTTAACGATTGTCGGATTTATTTTTTTCCCGCCATTTGCCACTATTGCTGTATACTTGGCAATTTGTAGTGGTGAGAATATACTTTGCTGACCAATTGCTGTTTGAAGAGTTCTTCCACCTGACCAATTTTTAATAGTTTTTGGAGATGCAAGTATTCCTGCTGTTTCACTAGGAAGCTCTATTCCTGTTTTTGTTCCAAGTCCAAAATAATTAGCGTATTTGTCAAGTTTGTCTATTCCCATTCTATATGCTGTTTCAAAAAAGAAATAATTACATGATTTTTGTATTGCTTGTTGCACATTTACATATCCATGTCCATGATGTGACTGGTTGTATATCCAACATCTAGGCTGATAATCTGTGTATCTTTTATATATTCCTGTGTCATTTATTTTTTCTGTTTTGGAAATTGATTTTGTCTCTAGTCCTGCAATAGCTGTTGCCATTTTAAAAACGGAACCTGGTTCATAAGCACCTGATATTGCTTTATTGAATAAAGCATTTTTCTTTTTAATTTTATTATATTCTTCTGTGCTTATTCCTCCAACCCAAGAATTCGGATTATAGTCTGGGTAGCTTGCCATCGCTCTAATTTCACCTGTTTTCACATCAATAACAACAACACTTCCACCTTCTGCGTTATATCTTTTTCCAAATCCCCCTCTTTTTATTTTCTCTATATTATTCTTTAATGAATCTTCCGCAACTTTCTGTAATTTTGCATCTATTGTAAGTACTATTGATGATCCTTGAATCGCATCCTGCGTAACCGAACTTCCTGTAACTGTTCCATCAACAGACATCTCTATTTCTTCTTTTCCATCTTTTCCTCTAAGATAGCTTTCAAACATACTCTCTATCCCTGTACGTCCAACATAATCATCATTTTTATATGGATTTTCTGAATCTTTATTTGCAATGTATTCTTCTTGACTTATTCTTCCGATATATCCAACTATATGTGATGCAAGATTATTGAATCCATATACTCTTTCCGAATCTGTCGATATGGTAATTCCAGGATAATCTGTATTCTTTTCGCTTATTTGTGCCACTACTTCTCTTGATACATTTTTTGAAATACTTAGTGATTTTGTACTACTATATCCTTTTGTTGTAATCTCATATCGTATTGCTATAATCTTTCTTATATCTTTCCATTCTGTGTTTGTTATTTTATATTTTTTTATAAAATATCTTATAGCATCTTCTTCTTTGGCATTTTCACTTAATTTAAAATTTCTTAGCCATTTTTTCAATTCTTCATCCTTTAATGTGTATTTCTTTTCGTTGTTAATTGGAAAATTATCCGGATACTTTTCTTTGTTTTTGTCTAATAAATTAGTTATATTTAAAATACATCTGTTTAATGTTTCATCATCAGACTTAGTCTTGTATAAAGAAAGATTAAATGTTGTCCTTGTTGTTGCAAGAACATTTCCAGATCGATCTAAAATATCTCCTCTTGTTGCTTCTAATGTACTCTCTCTTGAAAGCCTTGTATTTGAAGTTTCCCTATATTCTGCTCCATGTACTATTTGTAAATTAAATAATCTTACTAGCAAAATAATTCCAACAATATATACCAAAACCATTAACACATTAAATCTCAAATTAACATTTTCTTTTTTAATTTTATTTTTCAATGCTTTCTCCTCTCTATTTAGAAGTATCTTGTTAATATCTTATTTCCTTTATACTCTTTTTCTATTTTATTACCACTTATTTGCATTAATGGATATAAAATAATTGTAATTATTGCATTATATATACATTCTACTAATAATACTTGTATGAAAGGAATTAGTTCAAAAGTCTGCCTTATCACAAAATAATTAATCAAATATTCCCCTATCTCAAAAATTGCAGTTGAAATCATTACCATTACTATTAAAGTAATTCTATTTTCCTTTGAAAAATTCTTGTCAAATAGCATTCCAACTAAACCTACAATTCCAAGCATTATTGCAGTAACTCCAACTTTTTTTCCTATAAAAAAATCCAACAATAATCCAAATATAATTCCATATATAACACCCATATATTTGTGTGCATATAATCCTATAAATAGGACTAGAATTACAAAAACATTTGGCATAACTCCTGCTATTTTAAACCAAACAAAAAGATTTGAATGTAAAAAATATATAATTAAAAAAGTAAGAATTAATAAAACATTTATTATAAATTTTTTCACAGTTCAAACCTCCATATTTATTTATTTGTTATAACTAATACTGTTTCTAATTTTTTAAAATCTACTGCTACAGATACAAGAGCATATCTGTTAGTTAAATCTGTAGTATTTTCTACCTTTTCAACTGTTCCTATATATATTCCTTTTTGATATATTCCACCAAGTCCTGAAGTTTCTATTGTATCACCTTGTGATACAGTTGCATCCATAGGTATGTACATTGCTTTTAGTTGCTTATCATTATTTAGAATGCCTTTGCAAACTATACTATCTCTAGAAGTACTTAATAATGCACTTGTTGAACTAGAACTATCTATTATAGTCTGTACTTTTGCTGTTGAATCTGTAACTGAAGTAATATGGCCTACAAGTCCTTCTGCTGCAATAACTGTCATTCCTTCTTTTATGCCATCTTTCGTACCAATATTTATTACAATATTCTTTGAATAATTGCTAATATCTCTATTAATTATATCTGCTGGAATTGCAGCATAATCACTATACTTTTCCTTAAGATTAAGATATTGCTTCAAGCTTTCATTTTGAGCTTTTATACTCTCTAACTCTCTAAGCTTTTCAGCTAATTCAGTATTTTTCTTTTGTAAATTTTCATTTTCTTGTTTTAAATTATTTACATTAGCAAAAAAAGTAGAATTTCCATTTATCTTATTTTTTAAAAAAGTTAATCCATTTTGGATAGGCATCACTACTTTATTTGCTACATTTTCAAAATATGACATTTTACTATTTTGAATATTTGTTAAAAAAAATAATATAATTAGGATTATTATAGCAATTATAATTCCCGCTATTCCATATTTCTTTTTATTATACATTTGAAATCCTTTCTAAATTTATATTCTTTTCTTTCGATTATTTATTAGAACAGGTTTTAGTCTTTCTAATTCTTCTAAAACCTTTCCTGTCCCTTTTACTACACATTCAAGTGGATTATCTGCAATAAACACTGGCATATTAGTTTCTTGGCT
>AUXO010725649.1_pt1 | contig 12475 bp, 11 predicted proteins | sample 768731 | NCBI WGS metagenome assembly AUXO01 (sample SAMN02715735, study PRJNA202380) | gut metagenome | biome: sheep rumen | host: Ovis aries | place: New Zealand: Palmerston North | reverse complement strand
GGCGCTCCCGTTGTTTTGTGGGGTTGAGTGCGGAGAGATGGCCGTTTTTTGAGTTTTATATGTTGTTGATGAGCAAGGTGAAAAAGAAGTGAGAATTGCTGTTATTCCATTTTTTTTGTATCTTTACCCTGTCATGAATCCGAAATACCAAAAGTGATGAGAAAAAATGCTGTTATCTTATTATTTATGGTGGCACTGATTACCGGTGCCACCAGTGCCGCCCCGTTGACCGTCACTTCGCCCGACGGGCACTTGCGTTTAACCGCAGGCATCGACAAGGGGCGTCCTTACTATACCCTCAGCCGCGATGGCGTTGCCATTTTGGGCACGAGCCACTTGGGGTTTGCACTGGAAAGCGGCGACCTGTCCACCGGAATGAAGATTGTGTCATCGTCGCACGACACACATGATGACAGCTGGACAACCCTGTGGGGTGAGGACGAGATAATCCGCAATCACTATAACCAACTCAGCGTCACGCTGCAAGGCGGGCGCCCCCGCGCGAAGATGACGGTGACCTTCCGCTTGTTTGACGACGGGCTGGGTTTCCGATATGAGATACCCCGGCAGAAAGCTTTGCCCCACATTGTTGTCACCGATGAGCTGACCGAGTTCACCTTGCCACATGATGTGCCCGCATGGTCCATTCCCACTAATCGTACCATCTATTACGAAAACCTCTACCATCGCGATTTGCTCAGTGTCAAGGACACCGTCCACACCCCCCTCACCATCGAGACGGCTCCCGATGTGTATCTGGCCATTCATCAAGCCGCCCTGGTCGACTATGCCGACCTCAACCTCACGCCGCGCGCCGGCAAGGACGGCTCGGTGACGATGCTTTCCGCCCTCACCCCCTGGCAAGACGGCACCAAGGTGAAGGCCGGCAACCAATTGTGCTCGCCATGGCGCACTGTTATCGTGGGCCGCAAGCCTGGCGACCTGATTACCTCACGATTGATGCTCAATCTCAACGAGCCGTGCACATGGGACGACACCTCGTGGATTCAGCCGGGTCGCTACATCGGCATCTGGTGGAGCATTCACAAGAAGAAACACACCTGGGAGCAAGGGCCCCATCATGGAGCCACCACCGAAAACATGAAACGCTATATCGACTTTGCTGCCAAGCACGGTTTCAGCGGTGTGCTCGCCGAAGGTTGGAACTACGGATGGGGGAGCGGAGAAGAAATCAGTTTCACCAAGCCCTATCCCGATTTTGACCTCAATGAGGTCACTCGCTATGCCCGTGAGCGTGGCGTGTTTGTCGTGGGGCATACCGAGACGTGGGGCAAAAGTCGACTTCTTGAGGAGCAGATGGAGGACGCGTTCTCGCTCTATGAGCGGCTCGGCATCAAAGTGGTGAAAACCGGCTACGTGGGTGCCATGCTCAACGGTGAGGAACTGCAGCACTCGCAGTTCGGCGCCCGTCACTATCGCCGGGTGCTCGAATGTGCCGCCCGTCACCACATCATGATTGACAACCACGAACCGATGATGCCCACCGGATTACAGCGCACCCTGCCCAACCTGATGACACAGGAGGGCGTGCGTGGTCAGGAATACAACGCATGGAGCCAGGATGGAGGCAATCCGCCGAGCCACACTGCCACGCTGCCCTTTACCCGCGGCCTGGCCGGTCCCATGGATTTCACTCCGGCCATTTTTGATTACAGCGATGAGGTGGTTCCGGGCACGCGTCCCAAGAGCACACTGGCCAAGCAGTTGGCCGAATTTGTGGTGCTGTATAGCCCGTTGCAGATGGCCGCCGATGCTATCGAGAGCTATGAGAATCATCCCGCGCTGTCGTTCATTGAGTCGTGTCCCACCACCTGGCGCAAAACTATCGTGCCCAACGGCGAGATTGGCCACTATGTCACCATCGCCCGCCAAGCTCGCGATGGCAGTGGGCGGTGGTTCATCGGCAGCCTGACCGATGAGACCTCCCGCACGCTCACCTTGCCGCTTACATTCCTTGACACCGACAAGCGCTATCGGGCCATGATATACGAAGACGGCCCAGGCGCCGACTATCTCGACAATCCCATGTCGATGTCGATCAGGCAGCAAGATGTCACGGCGGCCGATGTGCTCACCCTGCGTCTGGCCCGCAGCGGTGGTGTGGCCATCCGCCTGACTCCCCTGCCATGAGAAAAGGGGGTGGCCGGCATGTCTCGATGATGTTCTTCGAGCAATATGCCGGCCACCCCTGTGCCTTGTTTGCTCGGGCCCCCGTTAGTGCCCGGCAAGTCAATTTTAATCTTCAAGCAAGCGTTCGATGACGTTTGCCACCAAGTCGTTGACAGCAGTCTTGTAGTTCGGGTTGGCCTCGGTGGCAACACGGTTGGCTATGATGGAGCAAACGGTCATGCAGCGGTGTCCCAGAATTTTACCCAATCCCTGGAGCGCAGCGCTCTCCATCTCGTAGTTGGTGATGTGTCCTCCGGCATACTCGAAAGCCTCAATGCGATGGTTGAGCTCGGGCTCGGCGAGCTGTGCTCTCACTTCGCGTCCTTGCGGTCCGTAGAAGCCCACGGCCGAGATTGTGTAGCCGCGCACCATGTCGTCGCGGCCGATTTTCTGCACCAGCCAGGGGTCGGCTTCCACCACATAGGGCTTGGCAAACAGCGGATTCCACTTGACGAAATCACAGAAAGCACGTTCAAAATCCAGATCGCACACAGCGTTACGGAGGGCGTAATAGTTCAGCACGCCGTCAAATCCAAGGGCCTTGGAGGCAATCACCGGTGTCCCCACGGGAACGTAGGGCTGGAGCCCGCCCGACGTGCCGATGCGCACAATGTTGAGCGTGCGGTGCTCGTCGCGCGGCATGCGCGTGGCGAAGTCCACGTTGGCCAGTGCGTCGAGCTCGGTCATCACGATGTCGATGTTGTCGCCACCGATACCGTGCGAGAGCGCCATGATGCGCTTGCCGTGGCGCATGCCCCCGATGGTGTGAAATTCGCGGCTGCTCACTTCATAAAGTTGCTCGTCGAAGTAGGACGCAATCATGTTTACGCGGCCCGGGTCGCCACATACGATGATGTTGTCGGCAAGATGCTCGGGGAGAAGGTGCAGGTGGAATATAGAGCCATCGCTGTTGATGATCATCTCAGAATCTGGAATCGCTTTTTTGTTCATATTACTTGGGTTTTAGAAGGGTTTTGAAAAAGCAAATATATGTAAAATAATCGAACTGCGCAAATATTTTTTCATTGCCGTCCACGGGGCTCCTGCCGGAGCAAACTTATGCCAGGGCAAATCGAGAGCCCGGCAGGCTGATGACGACGTTGCGGCTTTCAAGGTCCATCAGGGTGCTCATGACGCGATAGACGGGCAGTGCCAGCCTGGCTGCCAGCTCATTGGTGTGGATGTCGGGATTGTCGCGCAGGGTGTTGACGACGGATTGTTCCAGCTCGGTGAAGTCGGCAAACAATTCCATTTGCTTGGGCTGCGAAGAACGGGCTTCCCATTGCATGGCATCGAGCAAGTCGGCGGCGCTGGTGATAAGAGCCGCCCTGTTCGACTTGATGAGGCGGTTGCACCCTGTGGAAAACTCGTCGCTCGTTCGCCCCGGCAACGCAAAGACGTCGCGGTTGTAGCTGGCCGCGAGCGATGCCGTGACCAGTGCGCCTCCGGCCGCGGCGCTCTCGGCCACCACCGTGCAGTCGGCCAACGCCGCGATGATTCTGTTCCGAGCCAGGAAGTTGCCGCGGTGCAGCCGGTCGGCCGAGGTGTAGTCGGTGACGATGGCCCCTCCCTGCTTGACGATGGCCACAGCGTCGGCCCGGTGCTGTGCGGGATAGATGTGGTTGAGCCCCTGGGCCATGACAGCCACTGTGGGCACATGATGCCGCAGGCAAGCCCGGTGGGCGGCGATGTCGATGCCATAGGCCAGCCCGCTCACCACCATAATTCCCGGGATGGCTTCGGCCAGGTCGGCAATCAACTGCTCGGTGAATCGTTGTCCGTAGGGTGTGGCATGACGGGTGCCGACCACGCTGACGATGTGCGTTGCATTCAGGTCGGCCTCGCCCGAGATGTATAGCAGAATGGGTGCGTCGGGTGCCTCGAGCAATCGGGTGGGGTAGTCGGGCTGGGTGAAGTAGAGCACCCTGATGTTCTTTTGCTTGACAAATTCCGCCTCGTCGCGGGCTTTGGCCAGCTGCTCATGCCGATAGGAGTCCTCGTAGACCTTGCTTCGGCTGCCCGTGATGTCGCGGAGCTCTTTTTCGGTCATTTCGAAAAACGTCCTCTCGTCGGCAATGACATCAAACAATTTTTGTGCCAGGTCTACATTCATTCCTCTGACCGATGCCAGGGCGATGCGATATGTGAGCGCGTCGAGACTCATTGCAGGTATTCGCTGAAGGCACTTGCCAGCGTCTCGCCCCTTGACAAGGTGCCGTTCTCGAGGCACACCACGCTCACAACGGCCCTGAGGGCCAACTGCCCGGTGTGCTTGTTGAATAAGTCCTGGTGAAACACAAACCGCGGGCCTTTCATCTCGACCCACAGCCGGCTGTCGACCACATCGCCGCTGGCCAGGGGCACCTTGTAGTCAATCTCCACACGGTTGACCACCGGCAGCATGCCCTGCTTCCTCATTTCCTCGAATGAAAAGCCAGCCTCACGGCAGAAGCAGTGGCGGGTGTGTTCCAGATAGTGGAGATAAATGGCATTGTTGACAATGCCTTCAGAGTCGAGTTCATAGTCGCGCACATCGAACTCGGTTCGGTAAACGTAGTGAGCGGGCATAGTGCTGAATAATATTGTGCTGAAATATTGGCAAAGTTAATGATTTTTTATTACTTTTGAGCCATCAAACATCGAATATCTGATTATGAAAAGAATTCTTTTTGTATTGCTGGCGCTGATGGGGTGTATTGCTGCCGATGCCTGCACATCGGCCATCGTGAGCGGCAAGTTCACGCGCAGCGGCCGGCCGCTGCTATGGAAAAACCGTGACACCAGCGACCAAAACAACCGTGTGGAGTTTGTGCGGGCCACACGTGCCGGCAACTACGATTTTGTGGCACTGTTCGATGCCCGCGATGCCCGCGACACAGCCGCCTGGACCGGTTTCAATGCCCGCGGCTTTGCCATCATGAACACCGCGTCCTATAATTTGAACAAAGACAATGTGCCCGCGAAAGACATGGATCGCGAGGGCGTGGTGATGCGTTTGGCATTAGAGACGTGTGTCACTGTCGACGACTTCGAGGCCCTGCTCAAGAGGTTGCCCAAGCCATTGGGCGTGGAGGCCAATTTCGGTGTGATTGACGCGCAGGGGCATGGCGCATATTTTGAGGCCGGCAACTACACCTATGTAAAATATGACCTTGCCGACGAGCCCAGCGGTGTGCTGACTCGCACCAATTATTCCTATAGCGGCCGTTCGAATGAAGGGCAGGGCTACATCCGCGAGCAAAATGCCCGCGCGTTGCTTGCCCCGCATATCGCTCAGATGGATATCACGCCGGCGGTGTTCACCGAGGAACTGTCGCGCACCTTCTACAATAGTCTTGTTGACAAGGATTACACCCACAGCGGGCAGCGCTGGATAGTGGATCAGGATTACATTCCACGCCGCTCCAGCACCGCGTCGATTGTCATCGAGGGCGTGCTGCCGGGCGAGGACCCGTTGCTCACCACCATGTGGACCGTGCTGGGCTATCCCCCCTGTGGCGAGATGATACCCGTGTGGATGGGAGAGGACGGTGTGCCCGCCTCGCTGCGTGGCCAGGGGAAGAACCGTCACAGCTCACAATGTGACAAAGTGCTTGCCCGCAAGGCCAGGGTGTTCTCGGTGAAGCGCGGCAACGGCAATCGTTATCTGCATCTGTCGGAACTGTTCAATGCCGGCGGTACGGGAATTGCTCAAGAACTCATTTCCAAAAACCTTCACGCCTATGAAGAAGGCTACCGCGAGATAGCCCGCCGGCGTGCTGAATTGTCCAAGAAAAAGAAATGAATAGCCTGACAACCGGAATTTTGACCATCGGGCTGCTGGTGGTGTCGAACGCCTTTATGACCTTTGCGTGGTATGGGCACCTGAAACTTCAGGATGCCGGTGTGACCAGTAATTGGCCTCTGTATGGCGTAATCTTGCTCTCGTGGGGCATCGCTTTGTTTGAATATTGCTTTCAGGTGCCTGCCAACCGCCTGGGATTTGTGGGCAACGGCGGGCCATTCACTCTGATGCAGCTCAAGGTGGTGCAGGAAGTCATCACGCTCACGGTGTTCACCGTGTTTGTGACGGTGTTTTTCAAGGGAGAGTCGCTTCATTGGAACCATCTTGTAGCCTTTGCACTTCTGATATTGGCCGTGTATTTTGCATTTCTCGACGTAAAATGAAGCTTGAAAGCGTAAAAGCCGACTCCTCGCGCTACCTGTCGCTGCTTGCCCGAATGTTTTTTGCTTCTAATGCCGTGTGGCTGGCGTTGCCTCTGCTGGCAGGTGCGGTCTTGTCGTTGCTCGATGTGCGGTGGCTCATTGTGTCGTTGATGCTGGTGTTTATCGCTGTGCCGATGCTGCTGGCGCTGTGCTACATTTATTATGGTTTGTCGGAGGAGGCCCGATGGTCGGTGATGGAGAAAGACATCACCATCGGCCCCGATGGCTTGCTGCTTGAGTTTGCCCATCCACGCATGAGCAATCGCCTGATTGGGTGGAACCAGGTGACACGCATTGTGCTCAATGATGGTGATGTGCTGCTGATGCTTGCCGTGCGGCGCTACACGTTTTTACTTATTCCTTCATCGTCAATTTCCGACCCAGGCGTCCTGGTAGCGTTGCGGCAACATTTTTCGAATAGCCTCGAGTGAGGCTCGGTCGTCGCTGCGCGCCACATATACCCGGAATCGTTTCCCTGACTGAGCCAGATGCATGCGCCCTTGCAGGCTGGGCTGTGCATCAATGAATTTTTGTGCCTGTTTTTCACTGCTCATGGTGGAAATGATGAGGAAATACTCGCCACTGCTTGCGCCCACACGGTCGATGAGAGTGGCCACGTCGGCATCGGGTTGCGCCTCGACTTTCTTGGCTGCGCGCTGATGAACGTCGGCCAGTGCTTGGCGAGGCAGTGCCACGGCAAGAGGAGCCTGCTGTGCGTCGCTCCATTCGCTGGCTGGTGCAGCCGGTGCGGCTTTCTTTACCTGTGGCAAATTCAGGCTGGCGTAATTGGGATTGGTGTTCTGGTTGGAAATAATGGGGGTGGAGAGAAGTACCGCCAGGCCAATGAGAACCGCTATCGAAGCGGCCATTTGAGCCCATCGGCGCCAATGGTTGGGGCGGCGTTGCATGGCGGCTGCCACGGCTTGCTCGAATTGTTGCTGAGCCTGTTGCTCGGCTTGAATCTCGGCAAGGGTTCGGAATTTCACCGAGCGCAGCCCGAAATACTCATCGTTGGCCGTTTCGTGATAGAACGGTACAAACTCGATGTGTCCCTTGCTGGTGGCATGGAAGAACCCCAATCTTCCAAACGACAGCTCGTCACCCTGCGCCAGCAGTTTTTTAAACGATTCCACATTTTGGTCGATGCACTGAACCGCTTGGGTGTAGGTGATGCGCTCGCGCCTGATGAGCGATTGAGCGAGCAATCCGTCGTTGTGATTGACGGCCGCGTTAAAAGCTACCTGACGCTGAGGCTTTTGGATGACATGTGACTTCTCGTTATAGAATGATTCACTGTACTGCGCAATGAGAGCACCCCAGCCGGGGATAACCACGCAGTCATTGTTCATCATGAGGTATTCGATATGTTGAATCAAAGAAATCATCACGGCGAAATTAGTCACTTTCTTTGACCCACGCAAATTTTTGCCCGAAATTATTTTAACAAGTTATCAACAAGGTTGCGGTCAAGGCCATGGCTCACAGCGAGATTGATGTCGCGTTCCATGTCCTGCCGCTCGAAGCGGAATTTGTTGAGTTTGGCGCGCAGCACATAGAGGTAGGGGTCGTCGGGGGTCATCGTCAGCGCGTTTCGGATGTCCTCTTCGGCGTTGTTGAGTTGCTTGAGCATGAGGTAGCAGTCGGCACGGTTTGCCAGCAATGATGCGTTGGGGCGTGCTTTGATAACGTCGGTGAAGCACTGTGCGGCTTTGCTGTAGTTGCCGTTGGCTTTATACAGGTTGGCCATGCCCTCGCTTGCCAGCCCCGAGTGTGGATTGATGGCCTTGATTCGCTCGAAATACTTCTCGGCTTGCTTGAAGTTTTGCCGTTCAACTTCCAGCATGCCAAGGCTATAGCGTGCCTCGGTGTTGGTGGGGTCGAGCTGGCACACTCGTTCAAAGTCGGCCTGGGCCAGCGCGGTGCTGTCGATAGTAATGTAGAGCGCGGCTCGGTTGAGCAGCACGGTCACGGCATTGGGTGTGAGATCGAGTGCCATCGAGTAGTTTTTCACGGCCTCGTCGTAACGCCCCTCGAAGCGTTGCATGGTGGCGATGTTGGAGAGCAAAAGAGAGTTGTTCGGGTTATGCGGGTCGACGGCGATGGCCCGCCGCAGGAATTGTTGTGCCGTGGGCCATTCATGGCAGTCGATGTACACTTGTGCCGAGTCGATGCAGGCAAAGTAGGCGCCGGTTGTGTCCATCTGGGTGATCTGAATGGTGCCGACGCTGCCCGTCGACACCTTCTTGTCGGGCTTGATGCCCCGTGGGATGTTCATGCTCTCCTTGCCCAGCTGGGTGATGACTTGCGCGCTTGCCGCAGTGATGCACAAAACAGCTGCCAAGATTGTGATAATGTGTCTCATGCGTTGTCTTTCGGGTTGATGTGGACATCCATCTGCGGGAACGGGAAGTGCAGTCCGTTCTTGGGCAGCTGGTTGTAGATTTTTTCGTTGATGTCGTAGAAGACGCCCCAGTAGTTGGCATTGACGGTCCATGCCCTGACCACCAGCACTACCGCGCTGTCGGCCAGTTCGTCGACGGCCACGATGGGGGTGAAGTCCTTTTTGGGCAGTTTCTTGCGGATTTCTTCGGCTTGGCTGGCGGCCCACTGTTGCGCCCTGGCCTTGTGGCGATGGAAGATGCGCTGCCAGAGCGATGTCTTTTCCTCGCCGTCTTGGCTTTGAGTGGCCGTGGCGGTCTTTTCCTCGTCGGCTTGGTTGTCGATGGTGTTGTCCTGCTTGAGCAGAACCCGCTTGTCGGCATGAATGATGTCGAGAATCACTTGCCTTGCCTTGTCCACGTTGTCGCCATAGGAGATGGCCACTTTCCACTCCACCCGGCGATAGGGGTCGGCGGTGTAGTTCTTGATGGTGCCGGTGGCCAGGCCGCCGTTGGGCACAATAATCAGGTCGTTGTTATAGGCCGAAATGACCGTGTTGAAAATCTGGATTTCCTTGACGTGGCCCTTGTGCTGGCCGAACTCGATGTAGTCGCCCACTTTGTAGGGCTTGATGAGCAGGATGAGCACGCCGCCCGCAAAGTTCTGCAGGGTTCCGCTCAGCGCCATGCCGATGGCCACGCCGGCCGATGCGAAGATGGCAATGAATGAGCTGGTCTCGATGCCCAAGATGCTGATGACAGTGATGATGAGCACAAAGAGCAGCGTGATTTTGATGAAGCTGAGCAAGAACGTGGTGAGCGAGCGGTCGAAGTCCTTGGCAATCATCACGGCGCGTGTGAGAGAGTAAATCTTGTTGATGATGAATTTGCCAATGTAGAAGATGGCGATGGCCGCCAGGATGCGCAGTGCCAGGCCGATGACTTGTCCTGAGATGTCGGTGGCGATGCCTCCCCAGTCCAATCCGAGCAGATGGTTGGCGACCTTTTTTGGCGTGAGCGCCATCAGCGAGTCGGGGTTGGTGATGGTGTTGGTCAGGGAGTCGACATGCGCCTTGGCGGCCTTGGTGACCGAGTGCAGCTTGCCTGCAGCCACACTGTCGGGCGCCACGCCGGCTATTTGAGCGATGATGGTGTTCAGTGTCATTGTGCGTGAGCAAAAAAGTGATGATGCAAAAATACGTCATTGAGCCAAAACTTGAGGCTGTCGGGCAAATATTTAACGGTTATTTAACGTAAAGCCACGGGTTGGGCCTCCTTGTGGCAATTGATAAAAATTTCTAAAAAATAATTGTTGAAGATAAAAAGGATGTGTAATAATTTGCTTTTCCCATAGCTTTGCACTAACTTTGCATGAAGATGCGAAAACAGGCACTTTTCCCGTGGGGGCGGTTACTCTGCACGGCGGGACGGGCAGCCATTTGAGGGCGGGCAAAAGCGGCCCGTGCCACTCATGACAAGGCGCCTTGTGATAATGATGCCCTTTCGCTGGGACATGTGCCCGTGGCGACTGAAGCGGCGTGGCATGTGAAATTTATATACCCACATAGGCCGGTAGCGACTGGCCCCGTTGTAACCGAATATAAAAAATAACAACATAGATGATAAGTAAATGGAATTACTTACCTCTGACATCCGAACAACGCAAAATCGAAGAGCAATTGGTGGGCATGTTCCCCAATTGCCCGTCGATAGCGCGGCTATTGGTGCAGCGTGGCATGAAGAGCGAGGCCGATGTGCGTGCCTTCTTCAGTCCCACATTGAGCCAAATGCCCGATCCCTTCCTGATGAAGGATATGGACAAGGCCGTGAACCGTTTGAACCGGGCGCTGGGGGCAAAAGAGAAGATAATGATTTATGGTGACTATGATGTGGACGGAACCACGGCAGTCGCCTTAGTGTACAGGTATCTTCAGAATTTTTATTCCAATCTGGTGTATTACATACCCACCCGCGACGACGAGGGGTATGGAATATCGTTGCAAAGCATCGATTACGCCCAGAGTATTGGAGTGACGTTGATAATAGTACTGGATTGTGGCATCAAAGCAATCCCCGAGATTGCGTATGCCAAGTCGAAAGGCATCGATTTCATCGTGTGCGACCATCATGTGCCCGATGATGAACTACCCGATGCCGCGGCAATCCTGAATCCCAAACTCGAAGATGACCATTATCCTTACAAGGGTCTTTCGGGCTGCGGTGTGGGCTATAAGTTCATGCAGGGCTTTGCCAAGAGCAACGGAATCAGCAACATGTACGACCTGGAAAGCATGCTCGACCTGGTGGCTGTGAGCATTGCTGCCGATATAGTGCCCCTCACCGGCGAGAACCGTGTGATGGCCTACTATGGCCTGCGCCGGCTCAACAACAATCCCAATGTGGGCCTCCGCAGTATCATTCGCTTGTGCGGGCTGAGCGGCAAGGAACTTACTATCAGCGACATTATCTTTAAAATTGGGCCCCGCATCAATGCTTCGGGGCGCATGGAGAGCGGCCAGGAATCGGTGGAATTGCTGGTGACACGCAATTCGGCCAAAGCCTACGAGATTAGCAAGCGCATTGACCAATACAACAAGGACCGCAAGGAACTTGACCGGCAAATCACCGATGAGGCCAATGAAATCATCGAGCGCCACATCCAGAATCTTGAGGGCCGCAAGCCCATCGTGATTTATGACCGGAATTGGCACAAGGGCATCATCGGCATTGTGGCCTCGCGCCTTGCCGAGCTTTACTTCAGGCCGTCGGTGGTGCTCACCTATTCCAATGGGCTGGCCACTGGCTCATCGCGTTCGGTGCGCGGTTTTGATGTCTACACCGCCATTAAATCGTGCCGCGACCTGCTGGAGAATTTCGGCGGCCACACCAATGCCGTGGGCCTGTCGATGCGCGAGGAGAACATTCCGGAGTTTCGCCGTCGGCTCACAGCCTATGTCGAAACTCACATTCAGGCCGAGCAGGTGACCCCCTCGATAGAGATTGATTGCGAGTTGAGTTTTGAGGAAATCAATGGGCATTTTCTCAAATGTATGCGTCAATTCAATCCCTTCGGCCCGGAGAACCAGAAGCCGGTGTTCATCACTCGCGGCGTGCGTGATTACGGCACCAGCAAGCTCGTGGGCAAAAAACTGGAGCACATCAAACTCGAAATGGTGGACAGTGAGGGCGGCCGCATCATGAACGGCATCGCTTTCAACATGGCCGAGCACATGGACTACATCAAGGAACAGAAGCCCTTCGACATATGCTACACCATCGAGGAGAACAAGCACCGCAACACCACCACCGTGCAGTTGCTGATTAAAGGCATCCGTCCCCACACCGACGACGCTGATGGCTCCGCTGTCAATTCATGAGATACTGAAACGTCACTGGGGGTACGATGAATTCCGCCCCCTTCAGGAGGACATTATCCGGTCGGTCCTTGACGGACACGACACGTTGGGACTTATGCCCACGGGTGGCGGCAAGTCGATTACTTTTCAGGTGCCCACAATGGCCATGGAGGGCCTGGCGCTGGTGGTGACTCCCATCATCTCCTTGATGAAAGATCAGGTCGACCATCTGCTGGCCCGCCGCATCAAGGCCACCTATCTGCATGCCGGCCTGACACTGGCCGAGGTGCGCCGCACCTACGATAAGTGCCTGTACGGAAACTGTAAGTTTCTCTATGTGTCGCC
>AUXO018327631.1_pt1 | contig 12479 bp, 20 predicted proteins | sample 768731 | NCBI WGS metagenome assembly AUXO01 (sample SAMN02715735, study PRJNA202380) | gut metagenome | biome: sheep rumen | host: Ovis aries | place: New Zealand: Palmerston North | reverse complement strand
ACCCATATTCTCTAGAGAAGGTTCTATCTACTTTAAATACAAGAGTATTGCCTCCATAATTATAACTATCGAATGCTTTAGCTCCAACACTTACATAATCATTAGCTTTCTTAGACCATAAATAAGTTCCTTCAGCATGATATTGAGCAAGATACTCATCAAAGAGATCTTGTAAATCATACCAAGCTTTTTCGTTTACAATAAACATATAAGTATTTCCAGTAGGTTGTTCTGCTTTAGCATTAAGTCCTTGTAACATTGTCTTAAGTACAGACATTGTAAGTTTATTGTAAGCATATTTACTAGCGAAAGCTTCTACCTGAGGTATAATTCCATCAGAAATATATATAGGTCTATTTGTGTCTGGATCTACTATAGTGGGTTTACCTGTAGTAGGATCTACATTACCTTTACTAAACAGTAAAGCTTGATTTCTACCAGTTAAGAAGTTATCAAGTAAGTTCTTTTGAACTTTATCCAATCTGTAAATAACATCCTTACGATTTCCATCTTTCTTCTATTCTGCAATATTTACAAATACATCCTCTTGAGCTGCATATAAAGCAGAATAAGAGGCATCAAAACGGTGAGTTTGTATATAACCACGATGCTTTTCTACATTAGATTGCCATTTTGTATAACCTTCCTCATGTAACTCGGGCATAGCATTGCTAATCCAACGAGTTTTGTCCCCAGGCTAACAGGCAGATACATCAAGAATAGTATCATAAGTATTATCAATTAATCTTACACATACTTCCCAATAATTATCGCCTTTACGTACAGGACGGCTTACTACTTGACATTGTTGGCCAGAATTTTCAATCTTAAAGGTATCATATTTTTCATAATATCTCTCTCTGAAAGCCATAATAATTTCAGTACCACCTGCACCATCACCTTCAGGAACAGCAGCAAATTCAATTCTCTTAATGTACTTTACTAATTATTAGTAAATAGACTATATCATTTACTTATTAGAATGGTATTTGAAAATAAAATCTCCAAAATATCTATTTCCTTGTTCTATATTTTTGATTTTTGAAGACGGAACATTGTATTTTTCTCTTACATCTTTTATTTTATCTAGAGTTTCTATAAAATTACCATATTTATCATAAATATCAACTTTAATAGATTTTTTATTAAATTTTTCAGGAACCTCTTCAATTTTTTCTAAAGATATATAAAAATCTTTATACCAACCATTTTTATATCTAAAAATATCACTAATTTTAGACCATGAATTTAATTTTATAATTGGCATTATTTCTTTTCCAATTCCTTCAAATATTAAGTTATTATTTTTATAAATATAAAACTTAGATTTAAAATATTGAACTCTAGGTTTGGGAATGAACAAATCTACTAAAGAGTCGGATACATAATATTCTTTTTTAATTAAATTTTGATTAGAAATTCCTTTACAAACCGCTTGTTCTGTAGAATCTATATATTCAGCACAAGCTTTTCTTGAAATAAATTCTCCTAACCATTTTCCTTCTTTACTATATAAATGAGTTACTTTCGGTTCTCCCCAAGTTTTAGTAGAATATTCTGATATATCAATTTTATCTGTAGAAGCCCAAAAAAAATTTAATAATGGATGTTTATCATGTATAGCATACTCAAATTTTTCCATCGGCAACCCGTAAAATTCATAAGCTTCTTTAGAATATTCCCAAATTTTAACTAAATTTCCATTTAAGTCAAATTGATATAATTTTTTATAATTATAATAATGTTTTCCACCTAAACAGGCATTATATGTATAATCAAGTTTTAAAAAATCTACATCAACTATTTCTTCTTCCTTTTTATATGCATCATCTTCATTATCATAAATATATAGTATTTGTCTAATAAACGACTTTGTTCCATACTTTTTAACCGCATACTAAAAAGGAGTCTTCGGATACATATATGTACTTGGCTGGTTTATATAAATTCCGCAACCTATATATCCATCAAATATCTCTGGATTTTTAGTTTCATGTACTCCAATATAAATTCTGTTTATTCCATTAATTTTCTCTACATTATTTGTAGTTAAATATACAATGTATTTATAATTTTCTTTATTCATAAGTAATTCAGTTTTTTGATATTTAAAATATCTACGGGTTTCCCCTAGTCGTTGAACGCTGTTGTTATCACAACCACGCTGCTGATTCCTTACATTTAGGTTCCAGCAATTTAAAGAATTTTGTCAATTAATAATATTAATAGCTAGTTATTATTAATAGCGAACCACATTGATTCGTTTCAATGTCCCAATCATATTGAAGAGCATTTAAACTTTGATATTTATTGCCACTACCTTTGGCATCCTAATAAAATACATTTTTAAGAGCTTCTGTAAGATAAGAAGCAGTTAAATCTGTATACATTCTACTAACGATTCCAAGTCTTTCAGGTTTTACTCCTAAATACTTGTAAAAATCTTCATAAGTTCTAGTATCCAATTTGTTATCATATAAACATTTAATTTATATTTCTTATAGTTTTCCATCCTATAAGTTCAGACTATATCATCGAAGTCGAGTTTTCTTGTTCTTATTATTGGTGGGCTACTCAAAGATTAGTCGTTGAACCTTTTAGCTACTTTTATACCCTTCACTAACTTGGCTGCTGATTATCCAAAAATCTATTTAGGTGGACTTCCCAGCAATTTACTCGATTTTACATGGGCAATAACTAGAATTTACTCACCCATTGTGGGGATATTTGAAGTAAACGAAGCTATTTTCATATTATTTCAATTATTTCATTAATCCTCATCATCTAAGTCATAAATACTTTCCGGCCGACTTAGATTATTTTGTTTTTTAACAGAAGTATCTATAAATAATTTAGGTCTAGAAGGTTCTTTTCCTTTTTTTCCATCTTCAAAACCTTTTTTATACTAGTTATCTGAAACTAATTTTATCTAATTCGTAAAGTAATCAGAAATACTATCAAAAGCCTCCTCTCCATTAAGAATAAACCAAGCAGCTTTTACTAAAGTTTGTGGATCTTGTAAGGCTCTATATAAATAATTCTGTCCATTTTCATCTTGTGATAACATGAAATTAGCTAAGTCATTTTTATCATTATCTTCAAAATTTAAATCTAAATTTCCAATAGAATTAAAATTGTCTATAGCATTAATTACTGAATCCTAATATTGATTATAGGCTTCTTGTCTTTCCTACTCAATTTCTGCTTCCTATTGTTGATTTGCTAAATCTTCTCTTTCTTTATATTCTTTTCTAATTCCTTCTATCTATTTTTTATAGAAATCTTCATTCTATTTCGCAATACTCAAAGCTTGAGATGCTTCATCATCATTTAAATCTCCTACTCTAGATTCAAGATCTAATATATATAATTCATCATCACTTAAATCATCTATTTTATAAGTAGGTTCCTATATAGTAGGTTGAAATTGTTGTAGATATTCTGAAGGAGATAAATTACTCTATCTAATAGAATTTATTAAATTTATCTCTTCATCTGTTAAATTATCTTCATTATTTGTTTCACTTACAGAAGTAACAGGAGTATTTAAAATATTAATTTGCTCTTGTCGAGTTAAGTCATTCCAACTTCTTTCCTAAATATTTCCAGATTCATCTTCAAATTTGATTCTTTCTGGATCTGAAATTCCTTTACTTCTTAAAAAATCTAACATAAAATTATCATCGTCATCCTATTCTTCATTGGATTTCTATGATACTTGAGTTATAGGTTCTTCTACACTACTAGTAGATTCTTCTTGTCCCTCAAGAATGTCGTCATCGTCATCTAAATCATTAATTCCTATTGCCATAAATTTAAAATTTATAATTATGAATTACTCAACTAAGTAATTTTATATATTAATCCATGTCCTTGTGAATATGCTGTAGTAGGTAATGTTTCAATATAAACTTCAAGACTTCTTGAAACAGTTCCAGAATTTTGTGGAACAATATAATTAATAACTATATCATTTCCTACATGAGTTATAGTGGGGGTATTTATTATTGTATTACCCTATCTTAATACTAAAGTTGATTCATTATATCCATAATTCTATACTTGTCCTTCAATAATTTGTCCATTATTTCCAATAGTATTTATTTGTTCAGAAAGAAGAGATAATATAAAACTTCCGGAACCACCAATATGGTCAATTTGTTTAACAGAACCACTATTTAATGTTATATAGAAAGACATATTCTATCCAGTAACATTTTCATTATTAAGTTTTATATTAGTAATTATTTCCCTACCGTTTCTTTTACCTATTGTACTTAATATTGCAGAACGTGCTTTTACATCATATTCTACTGTTGCTATTTTAGAATAATATTCTTTTACTTTAGAAGTATTAGAACTACCTCTAGCAAATACTTCAATATTATTTAAAGTTTCTGTCGAAACTAATGTAGTAGTATTGTCTGGTTTAAAAATATATCCTTCTTTAATCATTCCAGTCCCTTTATAAGTTTTTAACTCTACTGATACTTTACCTAATCCCTTAGGACCATACCAATTAGCATAAACGTCAAAATATAATTTTTTAACAGAACTAGTAATTGCTTGACAAATATTTTTCATCTTAATAAGGGCACCTTCATTTCCAGAACTATTATTATCACCACCATGTTCTAAATAGGGTTTAACTATATTTTCGACATTTCCGCTTCCATATCCGACATATAAGTTATCTAATGGAACTTGATTTCCGTTATAATCAACTTTTATACCAGAATTTAAAACATAAGTAGCGCTATCTAAATCTTGTCCGTCCTAAGAAGTCCAAAGGTATCTAAATGTCATAAAATCAAAATCAGGAAGATATATTTGTTGTGAGCCAGTCTATTTAATTTCTTCTTCAACAGACTTAACATCTAAATTACCTTCACAAGTAGCATAAATTTTATAATACTTTAAATAGTCTTCTTCATTTTCAGAAATAGTTATAACTCTTTGATTTTTTCCATCAATAACTGAATTAGTAGTTCCACTAATATCTATTTCTATCTAATCTTCTTCTAAAGAAGTTTTCTAAAGAATAATACCATCATGAATTATAATATTAGGGTTAGATTGGGGATATGCCCAATAAGTTATTGTAACATTTCCACCTTCAGAAGATACTATATTACTTGAAACTTCAATTTTTAGTATTAATGGTTCCCAATTTGCTATAATATCAAGATTTCCAAAAACAGGCCTATTTAAATAATCATAATTCCAACTAGTAAAGTAATAACCTGCTAATGTTGGATTTACATAATCCTAATTAAGAGGATACTATGCTTTCTCCCCAGAATTAATCTATTCTGTATATATAGGACTTTCATCAGAAGCTTTTTTAAACCATCTGACAGTAACTGGGACTGGGTCTGTTCCGTGTTTCGCCAACTGTTCTTCTATATACATTTTAATCCATCTAATTGTTGGGATCACATCTTCGAAATCATCTCCATCAAGAACTTCTACATGATTTTCACATAAATCATCATCAAGATTCTTTGAATAACGTGGAAATTCATAAAGATTTGATTCTGAAATCTTTTCCTATGGTGGATAAATAGTTTTTCCATCTATTTGTGGATAGTTACCTTCAGAATCTTTTGTTACAGATTCTTTTCTAAATTCTCCTCCAACAAATATTGACTAATCAGAATAAAAACCTTGATTATTAGGATTATCCTAATAAGTTCTATACTAAGTTACATCACCTAAAACTACATTATTTGTAGATTCATATCCTTCTTCTGTTTTTACATTATTTTGAAGAGATATTGTTCCAGTGTTGTAATCTATATTAAATTTTTCAGAATTTTCTTCAGATTTTACAAAAAGATGTTTTCCAATAAAGGCATCCTCCTCTAATTCATACTATTTGTTCTCAATTTGGATTGTATATTCATCAATAAACTCAAATCCAACTGGTTGTAGTTTATTATCCTTATTAATAAATTCCAAAGTTAAGGGAACAATTCCTTCATTTTCTCCATAAACAGTTACTATTACAGAATCTCCTTCTTCTAAAGAATTTTCAGGAAATAAATCATATTCTACAGTATTTTCTTCTATATAAAATTCTTTTATAGTATAAACTGTTCCTGAATACTCTACTTGGTCAAATGTATCATTAGAATTTTCATTTTCAAAAATATTATCAAAATTCAAATATTGCCAATTTCCGTTTCTAAAAATTAGAATACTATTTTCAGAAGGATACTCTAAATTGGAATCATTAATACTTGTAAGAGGTTCATTTAAAGTAAACGATAATAATTTATAGTTACCATTTTCTATATAGTATATTTCATCTCCAATAAATACTATTCCATTATCAATTACAGATATAGCATCTTCTATAGAACCAAAAGTTAGTCCGATATTTTTCTATGCTAAGTCAATCTCATCCTAAGATAAATTCTATTCATAAGTATATGAAATATATTCTCCATTTGACCCTGTAAGTTGAATTATTTCTCCATCAATACATGTATATAAATTTCCATTATATAAATACAACCCATCAGATGTTATATTATCTAATGAATCTACTTTATAAAAGTATTTAGGAACCTTTACATTTAAATTTCCATTATTATCTAAAACATCTATATATTTTCTTCCATATCTTATATATACCCTTCCTTTAGTTCGAAGAACTAAATTTTTATCCAGAGAACCTATTTCTTCCTAATTTTTTCCAAATACATTTAAAAATTCACTCATTTTTCATTAAAAATTTATCAAGATCATGTTTATTCCAAAATAGAGCATTAACTCCCTAACGTTTCTTACCTTCTGGAATAAGTCCTCTTTTTATATAATTATCAAAAGTGGCTCTACAAACTCCTATATAATTTGCAGCTTCTATTTTACTTAATTCTTTTGAATTAATTTTCTATAATACTTCTAATAATTCTAACTATTCTTTTTCTGTAATATTAGAATTTCCAGAATCTATATCGTTTATAAATTGCTAAAGTATATTTCTTATAATATTCATTACATAACAGCAACTGGTAAAACCTAATGGTTAGAAGCATTTCTATTAGAGTTAGTTCCTCCAAAATATCCTTGTGTATGACCACAAATAGCTCCCTAACTTGTAAATAAAGTACTTGACCAAAGTTGTAAATAATCTGTACTATTTCCAATTGGATTAAAAGGTTTTAATCCAATTAGAATTCTACTATCATTAACTTTTTTCAAATTAGTAATAAAATAACCTAATTCTCCTGCAGCAGGAAGATACCATCTAATTCCTCCTCTAGTATATAAACTACATAATTTAGCAGCTAAAAAGTCTGTTTTACCTTTAGAATAGTTATATTTAGTTTCAGTATCCTAAGCTAATATTAATCTTGTATTTTTTTCTCCATCAAAATCAGCTAAAGGATTTTTACTAATATCTACAACAACATCTTCAGAATTTATATAAGAAGTAGCAGTATATAAAGGATTTGAAATATCATTTTCTAAAACAGGACTAGGAATTAATCTATTTGCTGTTTCACTAGTTAGTTTAGTTGGATAAGATATTTGATCTGTAACCATTACTTTATGTTCAGCTTCTTCTTCATTATAATAACTTATCTAACTTAAAGGTAAATACCCACTAGTATCATGTCTTACAATGTGGTCCTACACATCCCAAACTTCAGTAGTAAGAAGAGGAATTTGGTTTTTATACTACATTCCTGGAATCTACATATCTTTCCCCCAAACTATATTAGTTTTAGTTTGAGTACCACTATTAGTCTGTGTAGTCATGAAATCTAATCCTATTAATCTAAGTCTTCCATCTCCAGAATTATCTTTAGGTACAATTACTATTCCTATAGGCTTTGGATCTTTTACTAAACTATAATTATCTGGGGAAATTATTTTTCCTCCCTAAAGTACAATATCCCCTATTTTGGCTTTATCTCTGGAAGTATAAATGCTTTCTTCCATTTGTTTTGTGTTACATCCTAATAAACAAAACATTATTTATTTAATTTACAATTAATATAATAATAAGAATATCCAAAGATTAATAATCCTAATAATATACTTTGAACTATCAAAGGTTTAAATAAATCTTCAGGGATATTACAATAATAATCTATAATAGTTGTTAAATCATTTAGTAATATATAATATAAAGGTAACCTATGAACATAACAAAATTTAAATCTTAATGATATTTTAAATAAAATTACCCAAGGTAATAATGATACATTAACAAAATAACTTATTATAAAAGCATCTATTCCAGTAAATCCAAGAAATGTATATAATACATGAAAAATTGCAATAAAATGTAATATATACTTTATTTCAATAAGGAACAATTTATTACTTTGACTATTTACCAACACAACCTCCTTTTTTAAAGGGTCTTCCTTTACTTACTCCCGCTTTTCGGTGCATTGGTTTTGGTTTTGATTTTGGCCAAGACATATTTTTTTAAAATTAATTATTCAGATTAATAATATTAATAGTTAAATTAAAAACAAAAAAAAGTAGATTCTTATTCAGAACCTACTTCTATCTTTAAATTTTCAATAAAGTTATAAGAACGCATATTTAAATTTCCATTTAAATTAGCTAACTCCTCTTCATCTTCTATTTTTAATGTTTTTGAAATATGACATATTAAATGAAAATATTCATGAGATATGGTATTTATTAACTATGAAAAAGAACTTGTTTTACTAACTACTATAACAGAACTTTTTAATTTTGTGTTTGAATATGTTAAGCCTGAATTTAAATTACAAGAATTTATATTATTAATAGCTTCCTTTAAGTATTTAATTGGACATCTAATTTCCTTTAAAGTTTCAATTATATAATCAATATCATCACAAGTACATTCATACAAAATCTTTACTTTCCAATCATATATTATAAAAGTATCTTCAATCATAACATATCATCCCATTCAATTGGTATACCAAGACTCACCATATCAGCATACCATCTATTGAACACTATTCCATTGTAGCCATCTTCATCATCTATAACATCTTTAACATAAAGTGCTAAATGCTTTTCATCTGGAATACTACTTCCTACAAAATCGTTATTTCCCATATTAATTACATAAATATAATCGTAGAGTTCATTATTTCTTAATGATACATTATATTTATTTAACAATTCATCCGCTCTTTCTTTAGAAATGGGTTGTTTATTATGATGCATTTTATCTACAGCAAAATCACACAATTTTTTTGTAAAATGTTGACCATAATATTTTAAATAACGCTTCATAGAAGTTGGCCTATCGTCATATATATCAAGAGGGATTCTCATAATTAACCACGTCTGCGGCCACGACGCATACCGTAACGAGAGCCATAAAAATCATCGTCATCATAGCCTTTTTTATTACCATAGCGGTCCCCGTATTCAGAATCTTCTACTACATCCTCAAATATAGCTTGTAAACATTCAGCATGTTCAGTTATTTTAGAAACAGCCTTCATAACTTTTCCAAGTTTATCCTCAGTTAATTCTAATACAATCATTTCTATATCAAGTTAAATATTTTGTCCAATTTTGATTCTACACCGTCAAATCTATTTTCTAAATTTAATAGTCTATCATCACGTTCCTTATCTTTAGCAAATTGTGGATTCAATTGTTTTAATATTTCTTCACAACTAATAACATTTTGTTTATAAGTATCAATATTATCAATAATTTTTTTACTATTATCTAATATTGACTCTACCTCATTTTGGATTCCCTATTTAGTTTCACTAATTATAATATTTCCTCCATTATAAGTAACTGTATTGTTAATACTTGGAAGATTATCAAATTCATGAGTCTATCCATCAATTCTAACTTTTAAATCTACAGTTGCCTGCCCAAAATTACCGTAATTTAATTTGGGAGAACTGACTCCTATTACTTCTCCTACTGAATATTTAAGAGAGGAAGTTTTATCTAAAATATAGATAGAACTTCCCTAAGATAATGCTGAAAACATAATTAATCAACAGTTCGAGACATTAAATTTAATACTCCTCTTTTTCTGTCATTAAATATTAAAATAGTATTAACATTTAATAATTCAGCAGCAGTTACATTAGTTCCATTAGGAAGAGTTAAATTCCTAGTAGTACCATTCATAGTAAGAGTTATAGGAAGAGTAGTAGTAGTATCTGCTGGAATTACATCCGAAATAGCAATAGTTAAATATCCAACAGGCTATATTCTTCTGAATCCAAGTGCTATATCTACTGTTTCAGTTCCTATGGTAGTATTGGTAGTTAATATATACGGAACACCACCAGCATTAGTTCCCAAAATTTGAAAACAATTTTCCATATCCAAAGTCCCGTTTAATTAAAATATAATACCACCACCAAATCCATTACCCCAGTTATTGTAGCCTCCTATATAAGGAGTAGCGTTAGCTGCTATAAGGTTAGGCCACTGAACAGGAACAGTATTTGGTTGTTTTGAAGCAATTATATTAATCTTATCATTCAAAGAATTGAAAGCTGCATTAAATGCTTCAGTTTGTTTATCATTACTAATCTGACCTCTTAATTGAGTTATAATATCTCCCTAAGTGTCAATCTTATTCTATAATTCTCTTTCTTTAAGATCGCAGAACTCTTTAGTAATAAGAGTATTTTGTCCAGCAATTGCATTAAGAATATTGTTAGTATTTCTCTCAGCTTGAGTGGAAAGAGTATTAGTTTGTTGACATACAGCTAATTGATCAGCAGCTTCAATCTAAGCATTCTGTAACTGATCAGCAGCATGATTTTGAGAAGCAAGTAATGTTGCAGCAGCATGATTAGCAGCAGCCTAAGACTATAAATCATTAGTCTAGTTAGCAATAGCTAATCTATTTTCGCAGCAGCATTGACATAATTGTTGACTTAAGGAAGCATTACCACTCTAGATAGAGTTAATAACTTGAGCACCAGTAAGACCTACTTGAGAACCAACAGACTATACGGCTGTTTGTATAGAATTAACACCACTCTATACTGTATTAATATCAGTATTGAGGATTTGTGCAAGCTGTCCAAGAGCATCAGCTCTACCATTAATAGCTTGAATCAATAAATCTCTACCAACGTCATTATTAAGTTGATTTGCTAAATATCCAGTTCCTGCGAGGCTAGCACCGTTTCCGAAACCTCCAAATCCACCAAATCCATTTCCTGCAAATAACCAGGGAAATAAGAAGAACATGAACATTGGCCACATCCAATTAGCTCCATTACCAAAACCACCGTTTTGAGATAATGCAAGCATTAAACCTGGGTCGATAGAATTACCATTGCCATCAGGTATCATATAAACTTTACTATCCGACATAGTGTAAATAATTTTAAATTTTAATTAACAAAGTATCTAGTTGCAACTAAAATTAAATTATTTACACACATATAAATGAGAAAACGTTACTAAAAAATTTTTAACTCTCTGATTATCAATGAGTTACGTTTAGTAACTAGTTACTAACAAAAAAAGCAGCCACTTTTAGTGACTGCTTTTAAAAATTTTTATTAAATATCATATATTAAGAAATAATATCTAGTTATATCATCCTATTCATCCTGTGGCATACTTATTCTAACATTACTAAGATTTGTTTTATTAGATATTGCATCCGTAATATATTTGTTAGTACTATCAGTATATACTCCTTGTTCTGGTCGTAAAGTCCATACAAATGACTAACTAGATATTGTACTGGTCAAGAAATATTCATTCTTTAAATTTGAATTTAACCTCATAGTCATTGAAGCGTTATCTAGAGCCTATTTAATTGATTCAAATTTTTTATTAATTATTGCCTATTGGTATAAGGAAGGAACATATTCAATAACTCCGAGTTGTTCATCATATCCTCCCAAAATACCACTATTCTCTATATTAGTCCAATTATAATCTTTCCTACATAATTTAAAATAATTTTCTAAACCATTAGTAATACTATCATTAATGTAATTACCGGGTGATTCACTTGAAGAATTTAATGGAGCTTTTGACATTATCTTTCTAGCATCAATTCCAAATCTAATTCCGTTATCTACAATAATTAATTGATTTTTATAAGTGTTTCCATCACCAGGTTCTACAGAATTATATTCTATAATCTTATTCCTATCAGTTATACAATAAACTCCATCACTTAAATTTGCAGGAATATTCTGATCAGAACCTCCACCAGAAGAAATATTTAAATTAACATTTCCATTACTATCAAGAGTTGTTGCAGAGCCATTTACAGTAATAGATTTAACTCCTACATCAATTGCACTAACTGCATTAGTAACATCAGAAGTTGTTGCAATTCCCATCTAAGAAGGGCTTTTCCAAATTAATTGTTTAGTAGTTCCCTCTCCAGAAGGAGTTAATATAAAATCATTAGTTCTAGGAGCTAACCACTATGGTCCGTTGACTTCATCATCAGAACCATTTGAAATAAGTAAAGATGCTCTTGCACCAGTAGAAGTAGG
>AUXO012871527.1_pt1 | contig 12479 bp, 9 predicted proteins | sample 768731 | NCBI WGS metagenome assembly AUXO01 (sample SAMN02715735, study PRJNA202380) | gut metagenome | biome: sheep rumen | host: Ovis aries | place: New Zealand: Palmerston North | reverse complement strand
AAATATTTTTAAAAAAACTAATAACTTTATTGTATAATTAGAATAGAGGTCGATAATATGAAAAGATTAACAATTATATTACTAAATGATGAAATATGTATCGATAACAATGACATTGAAATAATAAAATACAATGAAAAAACATTAATCGAAGATATAAAAAAAGCTAAAGGAAAATATATTCATTTTTTAAAAAATTATGAAAATACTTCAACCGATTATATCAATACAATACTTGAAAAAACTAATGAAGATTTCGACTCTTGTTTCATCAATTATACAATCGAAGTTGATGGAATAATTTGTGGCAAAGAAGAAAGAGATTTGCCTGAAATAAAAGTAAAACCTTATATTGGGGATTATATTTGGAGTTTTATTTTTAAAAAAGAAAAAATAATAGAATTAATTAATTGTGAAGAAAAGACAAAAGAAAAAATAGAAGAAATATTCTCTAATTGTATTGGTATCAAAGAAGTTTTATACAATCATGTTCACAGCACCAATAATATAATCAAAAACTTTATCTTTGTTGATGAAAAAAAAGAAATCAGAAGAAAAAACATTTTTTACCTTGGAACATATTGTAACGGACGATTTAATGGTTATATATCATGGCTAAATAATATAGGAAGATGTTTTACCGATAACTATGATATCACCATTATTTACGATGCTATAACCGACATAACTAAAAAAAGATTTGAACGCTATTTTGAACTAATACATAGAGAAGAAGATACCTTGTATATTGCTGATCGCTTATTTGTTACTTATTCAACATATTACTATCCCAAAAACATCTTAAAACTAGAAGAAAACTATTTATTTATTCATGGAATTATGAATGACTACAAAAGATCAAGAAAGTACAAACATGATAATTACGATAAATATATTGCGGTATCTAAAGCAGCAGCTGAAGCAGCAGATGGCTATTTCCCTACTAATCAAATAGATTATATTTTAAATCCTATAAAAATAGAACAAAGCGAAGTTAAACCTCATCTAAAACTAGTATCTGCTTTAAGATACGACCCAATAAAAAGATGTGATAGAATTCACCGAATTTCAACAATTTTAGATGAAGAAAAAATTCCTTATACTTGGAATGTTTTTATAGATAAAAAACCTTACGAAAATGAAGTATACGGTGGTGTCGTCTATAGAAACTCTGTAATCAATCCTCTTCCTTTCATAAATGATGCGGATTATTACGTTCAACTAAGTGATAGTGAAGCATGTTGTTATTCTGTTATGGAAGCAATTTCATTAAATACCAAATTAATTGTCACTCCTGTAAAAAGTCATGAAGAATTAAAAGTGCGAGAAGCTGGAGGTACTATCATTCCATTTGAATTCTTTGAAGAAGAAAACAAAGACCTATTAAGACCGATAGTATTAGAACTATATAAAAACATTAATAATCCAGCTATAAACACTCTCGATGAATCAATATACCAAAAATATAATGATTTATTAAAAAAATAAAAAGTTTCCAATTGGAAACTTTTTTTCTAATCTTCTTCATTACTGCTTTCAGAACTTGCCAAAACCTCACGTGGTTTTGAACCATTTTGTGGTCCAATTACTCCTCTTTCTTCCATTAAATCAATTATTCTAGCTGCACGGTTATAACCTAATCTAAACCTTCTTTGAATTAAAGAAGCACTAATCTTTCCACTTTCCATTGCAAATTCAAATATTTCATTATATAAAGGATCATCATCCGTTCCTCCTGGGCCAGAACCAATTCCGTTACTTGAGCCTCCAGGTCCTTCATTAGCAGTGCTTTGGAATCTTTCATCATAAACAGCAGTTTGTTGATCTCTACATGCACTTATAACTCTTTCTATTTCATCATCAGAGACATAACAACCTTGAATACGATCAGCAGTATTTTGTCCCATCGGTAAGAACAACATATCACCTTTACCTAACAATTTTTCTGCTCCTACACCATCTAAAATAGTACGAGAATCAACTTGTGATGCTACAGCAAAAGCAATTCTCGAAGGAATATTTGCTTTAATAACACCAGTAATAACATCTGTACTTGGTCTTTGAGTTGCCGTAATCAAATGAATACCAGCAGCACGAGCAAGTTGTGTAATACGCATAATTGAATCTTCAACTTCTTTTCTAGCAGCAATCATCAAATCCGCCATCTCATCTATTATTACAACGATATATGGCATTTTATCGTCTTTACGACCTTTTTTCTCCATTAAAGCATTATAATCATCAATTTTTTTAACTTGGTTTTCAGCGAATGCTCTATATCTATCATCCATCTCTACTACTATACGTTGTAAAGTTGCAGACGCTTTTTTTGGATCAGTAACAACTGGCAACAATAGATGTGGCACTCCATTATAATTAGATAATTCAACTTGTTTTGGATCTACTAAAACTAATTTAACCTCATCAGGCTTATATCTCATTAATATAGAAATAATAATACTATTAGTACAAACAGATTTACCTGAACCAGTAGAACCTGCTATCAATAAATGAGGCATCTTTGTAACATCAAAATACCTTGGATTACCCATCAAATCTTTACCTAAAGCTGCTTGAATACCCTTGTTAGTATTAATACTTTGTAATATTCCTCTTATTTTAACAGAAGATATTTCTCCATTTGGTATTTCTACACCAACAGTACTTTTTCCTGGAATTGGAGCTTGAATACGAACATCTTTAGCAGCTAAAGCTAATGCTATTTCCTTATTAATTCCTAAAACTCTACTTACTTTTGTTCCTGATGGTAAATCTAATTCATATTGAGTTACAGCCGGACCAACATGTGTTGCTACAACTTTAGCACCAGGAATTTGAAAATCAGCTAATACTTTAACCAATTCATTTCCTTTAGCTATTAAAGCTTTTGAACCAGTCACTTCGTTATTTGTTTCCGGAGGATCCAATAACGTTATCTTTGGTAAAACATAACCTTTATTTACAACAACTGGTTCTTCAACTGGTGTAGTCTCTATTTCATTTTTCACCTCATTGGCAATAACAACAGGAGTTTCTTTAACTTCCTCTTTCTTCTTACGACCAAATAAACTTAACAACGACTTTTTCGGAACCTCTTCTTCCTCTTCTTCAGCATCTTCTTCGTCGCTATCTTCATCTTCTTCGTCTTCAACTACTCGACCTTTTAAAGAGTTAATTCCACTTCCTAAATATTCACCAATATCAATATCAAATAACATTATTACAGCAATTAAAGTTAATACTATTAAAACTACAATTGTTCCAACTTTAGCAAATAAACTAACCAATAAACTTGAAAATAAAGCACCTACAATTCCGCCACCAATTTTAATACTATTCTGCCCACTCGCTAAAGGACCAGCTGTATCAACAATCGTCTTTATTCTCGTTTTATAATTAGCTATCGTCCCATCCACAATTACATTCGGTTTATAATTATTTATAAAATAAAAGTGACTAATTACTAAAATAACAATTGCTAATATTATTATTCCCCCAGATGTACTATTAAATAAATCAGGCATTTTCTTTTCTACAATAAAATACAATCCTAAAGCAAACAATAAAAGTAAAAATATTGCCCACCATTCACCTAAAATAAACATTGCACATTTTTTAAATGCTAATCCAACTGGTCCAAAACCTAGGCCCAATATGGAAGCACACACCAAAAGAATGCCTACTACTAAAAAAGTAAACTTTCTGTTTTCCATTTTTTTTCTTTTTGATGATCTTCTTCTACTCATATACATCACCATAATAATTATAACCTATATTAAGGCATAAAGGCAAAATAAAAACACCTACTTTACTCTATTATTAATATTATTAATACTTTACGTAAATACCTTGTTTTTTAAAAGATAGGTTGCTATAATAATTAATGTTAAGGAGGAAAACATGAAAAAGAAAATAATTGTGCTAGCCCTTTGCGTCCTTATGATTTCAGGGTGTGGGAAAATTCCAAAACTATCTAATGGTGACGAAGCGGTTGTAACACTAAAAGATGGTTCAATGATTAGTGCTAATGAATTGTATGAAGAAATTAAACAATCTGATGCAACATTAGACAAAATGATAGAAATGGTTGATTTAAAAATATTAGAAGATAAGTATTCCGATAAAATTGAAGATGCAAAATCTGATGTAGAAGATCAAGTTGCTATGTTAGAGCAAACATATGGTGATCAACTTGATACAGTAATTAAACAAAATACTAATTATGCAGGAATAGACGATTATAAAGAAGCATTATATCTAAATGCTTTAAGACAATATGCTATAAAAGATTATTGCAAAGATCAAATAACTGATAAACAAATTAAAAAGTATTATGAAGATGAAGTTGTTGGTGATATTAAATTAAGTCATATTCTAATTACTTCAAAAGCTACTGACGATATGACAGATGATGAAAAGAAAGCTGCCGAAGCAGAAGCTAAAGAAAAAGCACAATCAATCATTTCCGAACTAAACAAAACAGACAAAAAAGAAGTTGCTTCAAAATTTGCTGAATTAGCTAAAGATAAATCAGATGATGCAGCTACTAAAAATAATAGTGGATCATTCGGATTTATCAACAAAGATACTCTAAGTAGTGAATATGATGAGTTAGTAGATGCCGCTTACAAATTAAAAGATGGTGAATACTCAACAAAAGTAATTACAACTGAATTAGGATATCATATTATTCTTAGAACTGAAACTAAGGAAAAAGCTAGCTTAGATGATGTAAAAGACACAATTGTCGATAAATTGGCTGATGAATATCTTTCAAATAATAGTGTTGCTACTGTAAAAGCATTACAAGAAATGAGAAAGAAAAATGATTTTGAAATTGTCGACTCAGATTTAAAATCTAGATATGCAAAATCAATCCAAGATGAATTAAGTTATTATCAACAAATGGATGAACAAGCAAAAAATGGAAATCAAAATCAAACTCAAACTCAAGCACAACCAGCTAATTAATTATTGAACTAAAAAGGAACTACTCAAATAGTTCCTTTTATATTGTCAATTTCTGAATTACTAAATCCTTTTTGCAATAATTTAATTCTAACTTGATAATCTAATTCCGTACCTTCTAATTTTTTCCTTAATTTATTATAAATCTTACGATATTCTTTTTCGATAATTTTAGAATCCGTCTTAAAATCAAATTCATTAATAATCTCTTCTATCATCCATTTGTAATAACCCATATTACCTATTTCATAAATTATTTTTTCTCTTAATTTATAAATACCATAACTATGATTGGCTTTGATTTTTCTTTCAATTATATGTCGTATTTTATCTAACCAAACATCATCACTTATATCTTTTAAATTCTTTTCAAATTCTTCTTCCGTAAAACCAAGTTTTGTTAGTTCTTTTTTTATTTTCTCAGGTCCATTATAAGATAAGTTTATTTGATCAGAAAAATAAGATTTTAAATATACTTCTTTATTCAAATAACCATCTTTTTTTAAGCTTTCAATCGTATTTTTAACTACACTCTTACTATAAGTTTTGTTTAAATAATAAAAAACTTCCTTCTCTGTTCTCAACCTATTACTAATATATTTTAAAGCTTTGTAATATGCTTCTAATTTATCATTATACTCAGTTATTTCTTGGAACTCTTCATCTGATAATTCTTTTTTCCTTAATAATTGATATTTTATGATAACATCATCATATAATTTAACTTCTATATCATCAATTAAAACCTTATATTTATTACTTTTCATTTTAGTATATTTCTTAATAATCATTTAACCACCTGTTTAAATTATAACAAAAGAACAAATATTCATCAAGAACATTTGTTCTTGTTAAATCCTTTTATGTGAAACATTTCCATTATAATCACGATAAACTTCTAAAATAGCTTTAGTAGCTTCAAGATTCTTCCTTCTATTAATTAATATTTCTGCATTAGTCAATCTTCCTTTACTAAAGAACTCAATATCTCCACGTTCTCTTAAAGCTGAAGGATTTTGTAATCTAAATAGTTTATTAATAGTTTTAGCAGCCTCAAGACTATTAAATAAACGTATTAGAAGTAACTCATATTTCTTTAATTTTGAAGAATTTCTAAATCTAATTAACATTCCAACTGGATCAATATTACCATTTTTATTCATACTGGAAACAATTGCTTTAGATACTTCTTTAAAAGCTTCTTCACTATCTTTTCCAAATGCCTTTGTAAAACCATAAAAACCAACAGCATCTCTCGGATCATAATCTCCTGCTGCAAATAACCAAATATATGAAAAATCTATACGCAATTTTAAATCTTCATCAGTTACAATTCGACCACTAGTTCTATTTCTATATTGTTCTTCACCATTAACTATTACTTTTTCATATGTTTTTACTAATCTTCCCATTTCAAAAATCGTTATTTCTTTATAATAATCTATTATATCTTGATCAACTAATGCTAACCTTTTACACATTTCCATAAAGTATTTTCTTACAGGAGATGAATAAGTTCTAACACCTTCTTTAGAATAATAGCCTAAATAACCATTAGCTTCTCTTGTTTTACGATCCAATCTACTTCTTCCTAAGAAATCATCATATAAATTTTGCCTATTGTCAGTAAACAAATCTTGATCAGTAAATATTGTATTTTTTATAATAACTTTTTTTCCATTTTGAACTACTGATTCATATACTCTATACCTATATACTTCCAAGCTATTATTAATCTTTAACAATCCATAATCTTCAATAATAAAAGTACTTCCATCACTTCTTTTACAAGTTTTTTGCTTTAAACCTATTTTTTTACCTAAATCGGTATCAACAAATACACCTTTTACTTCTGAAACATCATGACCATTTGGTTCAACTTTTATCCCCCCAACAAAATAATCTCCCCTAATAACAGCTTGTCTTATATTTTCTACTGAAAGCAATAAATCATCGCATAATTGATTAGAATCATATAGATATTGAATTTTATCAGCTCTAATTTTCTCTTCTAATTTTTTAGCTTCTACAATATCATTGCGATTATATGCTTCCCTAATTTTCTCCTTTGTCTTATCAATTTGATCAAAAAGAAAAAGAACTTCTGAAATATTATAAGTACTATATAAAATGAGTGCTCTTCCCTTTTTTCCATCTTTTGTTTGACCTTGATAATAATATCTATAGATAACATTATTATCTTCTATAAACTGTCCTATTAAAGTTATTTCAAATCGACCGCCATCATTTCTTTTCCCAATGAAAGAATTATTTTCAAATCTCATATCCTTATTAATAAACGAGTCTATAACATTTACTTTAACCCCATTAATACTTTTTAAATTTCTTCTATAATCTTGAACTGGTTCTCCCTTAAGAGGAATATGCGTTTTTGCAAATTCATTTACATTAAACAAATCAGAATTATCTAACATTTTACCTCTATTATTATCAGTTGCATTCCATGTTAAATCAACAGGAATTAGCTGACCATGAATTCTTACTATATTCCAAGAATGTGTAGCCCATCCTTTATCAACATATTCTTGTGAACTAGCACCTTCAACATACATACAATATATGCCATTTCTATCACATAGTTCTTTCAAAATGAGTGCATAACCAGCACAAACTGTTTTTCGCGAAAATAATCCGGTTAAACTTCTAATTTCCTTTGACGGAACATTTTCAAAAAATGGATGATATATTATTTTATTCTTTAAATATCCTATAAAATATATTAATTTTTGTAATTCATCCCAATTAGGATTTATCCCTTTCTCTATCTCTTCAATTTCATGATATATTTTTAACATTTCACTTAACGTATAAGTATTATCATTCAAATATCTATCTCTATAATGAGGATAATCAGCTATCTTTTTATCATTATATCCACCAATAATTCTAATTTGTAATCTATTTGCTCCATTTAGCATCATTAAGTGTTGAATAACAGTTGCATTTAAACTCCTCGTATCAAAAAATTCGAGAACAACTATATCAACAGGATATTTATCTAACAAATCTTGAATATCTGACTTTTTTTTATTAGTAGTAAATCTTATTCTTATCATAACAATTCTCCATCAATTACTTGATTCGTCTCTGAAACAACTGAAACACCATTACTCATAAGTTTTTTTACAACTACCATATTATTCTTATAAATATCTCTATCTATAACAATTGTTTTCAAAGTATCACTACCAATTAAAGTATCAATATTCTTAATTCCAGTATTTACAATACTTAAATTAACTATTTTATCCATATATATCATTTTATCTTCATTTAAAACTTTAGTATTATTTAAACTTAGACTAACAACATTTCTAATAATAGAAATATCATTCAAATCTACCGAAAACATCTTTTCTAAAAATAAATTTTTAATACTCATGTTATTAATATACTTAATATTATCAACCTCAGTAGATTCTAAATAAAAAGTATCTAATTCTAAAGTCGATAAAACATTTAAACTATCTATTTCACAATTCAAAAAATATAAGTTTTCTAAACTATTTAACTTACTAATTATTGCTAACTCATCTACTGCTAAATGCATATCATAAAATTTTAATTCTTTAATATTTATTAAATTAATTAACTCACTAAAATCAAATTTTTTTTCAATATTAAGCATTTCAATCTTTTTTAATTCTTCTTCTGAAAAATCATCTTTGTTAGTGCTTAATTCTCTATTAATAAGATCTTTAATATAAGTGTCATTTATCTTCATTTAAACACCTCTATTCTATAATTAATTATAACACACTCATATACACTATAAACATAATAATTGTTTGCTCTAAACCATCATTTATGTTACCATTTATTTGGTGAATACAATGAAGAAAAATATTACAAAACAAAATAAGAAAAAAGAATACCTTTTTTATAGCATTATTCTTATTTTATTTATTATCTTAGCAACCATTGTTTCTTTAAAACACGAATATTGGGTTGATGAAGCTCAGGCATGGTTATTAGCAAAAGACGCTTCTACTAAAGACTTACTCTTCAAATATTGCCGAACGGAAGGACATCAAGTCTTATGGTATCTAGTAATAAAATTCTTTTCATTATTTAATTTAAAATATGTAAATTTTAGAATTATTTCATTATTATTCTCATCATTAGGAGTTGCACTTCTATTATTTAAATCTAATTTTAAATGGTATATCAAAAGCCTTCTTCCTTTCACTTTTTTCATTTTTTACCAGTATACAATTATAACACGCGGCTATTGTTTAATACTCCCTTTATTATCACTATTAGCAATAATTTGGGAAAAAAGAAAAGAACACTACTTGTTATTTACAACTATCTTAATTCTATTGATAAACCTCGAACCATACACTTTTCTACTAGCCGGTTCAATCTACTTTTTAGAACTAATAGATTATTTAAAAAATTTCAAAACAGCCAAAAAAAATAAAAAACAACTTTTTTGTATAATACTACTCTTCTTATCTTTTCTTTTAACAACAATTTATATGTTACCTATTGGTAAAAACGCCTCTATAAATACTATTGTTACTTACTCTTCCTTTTCTAGTGGCTTATTCATGCCTTCAACAGGATCTTATCTTATAAAGTCTCTAAGAATAATAGTATCAGCCATTATGTTTGTTTATTTCATTTACATATATAGAAAGAAAAAACAAGAACGCATTCAAGCATTTATATTTTTCATACCGATTTTCTTATTTAGTTCCATTATATATGGTAATCTATGGCATGAAGGAATCTATTTTCTACTGTTATTGTTCCTAGCATGTATTCATCATCTTGACGAAATAAAATCAATTAGAATACTAATAGTTTTTTGTTGCCTAGTGCAAATCTTTTGGTCTATAAAATCTAGTATCTATGACTATAAAGAAAAATATTCAAGTTCTATAGATGCTGTTGCTTTTATAAAAAAATATGACTATGAGAATTTAAAATTATATGCTTATAGTTTTAATAACACTGAACTCCAACCATACTTTGAAAGAAATATTTTCTCAAACTGGCCTCAAAAAGAAAGATTCTACTATTGGCATTTAGATCATGTTTATGAGAATAATTTTTTAGAATCAAAAGATATTTTAAAAGAACAAGGAGATATGTACATCATTTATAAGAACAAAACTATTGCTGATAATAATGAAGTTAATGAACTCTATAACATTTATGATTTTCCAGCAAATCTATACTTTAAAGACCGCATAATAGATTCTCAAACAACAACCATTCTAGTAAAAAAAGAAATAGATAAAAAAACTTAGATATCATTATCTAAGTTTTCTTTATACTTTTTACAATCATAATCTAAAGCTTCAATCAATTTATCAACATCTTCTTTAACATGAGTTCTAACTCCTGAAGCAAACTTATGACCTCCACCACCATACATAGCAGCTATTTCATTTATTACTGGGCCTTTACTTCTAATATTAACTTTATATAACTCATTTTTCTCATCAAAAGTAACAAAAGTCCAAACATATACATCTCTAATATTACTAAAATCATTAATCATATTAGATGGAGTTGCTGCATCAACGCCATATTCTTTTAATATTTCTGGTGTTATAAACAAATAAGCAAAACCATTTTCTGTTATATTTAAATTCTCTGCTATATAACCATGAAATTTTATTTCGCTATAAGGTCTTTCATATAAAACACTATACAAATTAGTAAAATCAATTCCACTTTTATCAATTAACTCCGCTACTAACCTAAATGTTCTTGTTGTTGTATAACTTATTAAAAAGCGATCACTATCAGAAACTATACCTAGAAATAAATTTTCTGCAATTTTTCTATCTATCTTTAATTTGGCATTTAAAATAAACTCCGTAATCATTTGACAAGTCGAAGATGCCGTATCATCAACCCAATCACATTCTCCAAAATCTTCTTCTGAAGGATGATGATCTATTTTTAATACTTCTTTAAACACCGATTTATCTACTCCATCAATCCTAGAAGCATTAGGTACATCTAACGCTATTAATAATGCATCTCCTTCTAGCTTGCTTTCATCAATTCGGTCTAAATTACCATATATTCTAAATTTAGCTACGCTAATACCAACAGCATATACATTTTTCTTTGGATAGTTTATTTTTATTGCATCGCGAAGTGCTATTTGTGATGCAATAGCATCAGGATCTGGACTAATATGACGAGCAATAACTATCGTGTCATATTGTTTAATCTTTTTTAATATTTTCTTTTGTATCAAACTCATCATATTAAACACCCTTTCTATTCTTTTTTTTATTTATTTACTAAATTATATGTATCTCTAATAATCATTATTTCTTCATTAGTTGGAAGTACATAAACTGGAATACTACTATCAGCTGAAGTAATAATTCCTTCATGTTGTTCTTTATATGAAGCAATATTATTGTTAGCTTCTACATTTAACTTAATTCCTAATGGTGCTAGTTTACCAAGAACATCAGCTCTAAACTCTGTACCATTTTCTCCAACACCTGCTGTAAATACAATAGCATCTACTTTTCCTTCAAGTTCAATAAAATATTGAGCAATGTATTTAGCTACTCTATCATTATACATTCTTTGAGCAAGTTTAGCTTTTTCTTCACCACGAAGTGCAGCTTGTTCAACATCTCTTGAATCACTATAACCAGATATACCTAAATATCCACTTTGTTTATTTAAAGCATCCGTTACTTCTTCAACAGTCATTCCTGCTTCTTTACAAACATAACCTAAAATACTTGGATCTATTGAACCACTACGAGTACCCATCATAATTCCATCTAATGGAGTCAAACCCATTGTAGTATCATAACATTTACCATCTTTAATAGCTGATAAAGAACCTCCACTACCAATATGAGCAATTATTAAATTAACATCTTCTTTATCTAATAAATGTTTCATTTCTTGCGTAATATATTTATGACTAGTTCCATGGAATCCATACTTTCTCACGCCATATTTTTCATACCATTCCATTGGTACTGGATACATATAATTGTATTCAGGCATTGTTTGATGGAACGCAGTATCATATACAGCAACCATAGGCACACCAGGTAATGCTTTTTGCATAGCTTCTATTCCTGCTAAGTTACCTGGATGATGTAAAGGTCCTAACTTAGTAAGATCCTTAATACTTTTAATAACTTCTTTATCTATTAATACTGAATCAGAATATTTTTCTCCTCCATGTAAAACACGATGTCCTACACCTTTAATTTCATCTAAAGATTCTACTGCATGATATTTAATTAATTCATCTAGCATTACTTGTACAGCTTCAGTATGATTCTTTAAATCTTTTTCTCCTTTAATTTTTTCTCCATTCACTTTTGTATTCCAAAAGCTTCCTTTAATACCAACTTTTTCGATATAACCGCTGATTAATACTTTTTCTTCTGGCATTTCAAATAATTGAAATTTTAATGAAGAACTACCAGCATTAACACATAATAATTTCATTTCATAACACCTCAAATGTATTATACAAAAAAAAG